>OCVV010000421.1_pt1 | contig 32954 bp, 25 predicted proteins | sample 1539721 | NCBI WGS metagenome assembly OCVV01 (sample SAMN02144230, study PRJEB22623) | gut metagenome | biome: sheep rumen | host: Ovis aries | place: New Zealand | reverse complement strand
AGAGCCGTTTTTGTGTAAGAATCCTGCGGTTTTCGCAAGCGAAAATCCTCGGATTCTTTTCATGGCTAAGCGCCAAAGACGTTCTGATGCAGTTTTGAATCGCTTTCGCTCACGTCCATTAGATTTTTCAATCCATAATAGTAATTTCAACACGTCTATTTTTTATTCTTCCTGCTTCCGTGTCATTCGAGGCAACTGGTTCGCGCGCACCTTTGCCCTGTGTGAACACATGATACTGGTCGCGGATTCCCAAATCAACAAGATAAGCTGCAACGGCTTCAGCCCGTTCTTCACTCAGCTGCTGCTGGGCTTTTACAGTCCCTCGGGCAGCACAATGTCCTGTAATCAGCAAATCGTTAGAAAACTCCTTAAGAATTTCCCCAAGTTTTTCAATCTTCTTTTTTTCAGACGGCAGTAATACATCAGAATCCGGTTCAAACTGAATTGCATCAAGACTGATTGTAAGTCCCTTTTCGCCCTGTTTTACAGAAATGTTATCCAGCTTGTATTTTTCAACCTTTTTCTGGAGTTTTTTGAGGTTATCTTTATCATTTACAGACTTATATTCCGTTACTTCACCATGAGCAGTTCCGCGGAAAGCAAAGGTATTATTAAAGGTGTCGTACATATAAATCACAAACTCTTCGATATAGTGGTCCAGCTCGCCGCGCTCATTATCCCACCAGATTTTCTGGATAGCCTGCCCTTGAGTTCCTGCATAAGTGCTGCCATTTCCGGTTCCATAAAGATAGTTGTCATACCAGTCCTGACCTAATCCACCTTTATCTCCAGCCTCGCTTGCATCTTGAAAAAACTTATATTCAACTTCAATTACGCGGAGTGTTTTCCCATCAATTTCTTCATCCCCAGTGTAGGTGTATTTAGCCGTAAACGGTACTTCAATTGCACCCTCCATATTAAAAAGTTCACGGCAGTCGTGTACTTCAAGGCCTTCGCAGGTCCAAGAATCCCCGGGTTTTACAGGTTCCAGACTAAAAGACGGTACACTCTGAACAGTCGGCAAAAACTGATTATCAGAATCATGAAGATGACCGTTTTTATCGCGGTAAATTTTTACAGAATCTTCTTCTCCCCACGAAAGCATACGTCCAGTAGAGTTTATAAAGTTATTCTGGGTTGTCATATAATGAGTGTTCAACAGGGCAGTGCCGTCTTTTTCAACTGACTCAACGGTTGTAGAAGTGCGATTTATGAATTCAGTTCTGTTATTAAGCTGCCCGTTGATATATGCTTCTTCTTCAACAGTCGCTACATGCGAAACCGCATCACCTTTTTTATGATTGAATTGAAAAATAATACCATCGCTGTTTTTATCTGATTTTGGAGCCGCAGTTAAACTTACCGGGAGCAATGCAAAAAAAACGGCTGTAATAATTTTGATATTTGTAAAAAGAGATTTCTTCATATTTATAAAACAATCCTCCAAAAAGCCTGGTTACGAAATCATTCAGTAAGATTTTCGGCTTTTAGATGGAAGAATCTTAGTTTTTAAGCAGTGCGTTTACGTCACCTGCAAGATATGCATCACAAAGCTGATACGGCATTGGTTTTCCGCGTAAAAAGCCCTGAACAAAGTTGCAGTTGAACTTATTCAAAAGGTCGAGCTGTTCTGTGTTTTCAACACCTTCTGCAATAGTCTCAAGCCCCATTTTTTCTACCATATCAATGATAGAACGGGTAATTGTAGCCTGTACACCATCTTTAGAGGTTATATCATTAATAAAAGCTTTGTCGATTTTAAGAGTGTTTAAAGGCAGCATTTGAAGATAACTGAGAGAAGAATATCCGGTTCCAAAATCATCCAGTGAAACACGACAGCCCAGGGCTTTTATCTGGCGTAATTTTTCAATCGCATCGCTCATGTTGTTTATCATTACCCCTTCCGTAATTTCAATTTCCAGAAGTTCCGGATCAATTCTGAATTCAAAAATCAAATCTTCCAGTTCCTCTATAAAATCATCACTCAAAAGCTGAATTGGAGAAACATTTACAGAAATAATTCCGCGGAATTGATATTTTGTCTGCCAGGTTTTTAGTGTCGTAATTGCGGTCTTCAAAACCCATCGGCCAATAGGAACAATCAAACCTGTTTCTTCTGCAATTGGAATAAACACAGAAGGTGCAATGCTGCCAAGCTCTTCATCATTCCATCTGATAAGGGCTTCAAAACCGCGAAGCTTTCCGCTTTGAACATCAAACTGCGGCTGATAATACTGGGTAAAATTGCTTTCAAGAAGGGCAGAGTTCATTTTAGACTGCAGAGTTAACCGCTGAATAAAGATTCTTTGCATTTCCGGTTCAAAATAAACAAAGGTATTTTTTCCATTCTTCTTTGCATAATGAACTGCCATATCTGCAAAACGAATCATTTCATCTTTCTGTTCGGTATTTGTCGGGAACATAGCAACCCCACCGGAAACAGAAATCTGCTTTAAGCGGAAAGCGTCGTAAATACAGTCAATAAAGTTTACAAGCGAATCATTAGATTCAAAATTTGTAATGATTATTGCAAACTCATCATCACCATAGCGGAAAATCTGAATATATTCTCTCTGAAATTGCTTTAAAACCTCAGCAACATCAAGAATAACTTTATCCCCAGCCGCACTGCCAAGCGAGTCATTAATATTCTGAAGATTATCTATATCAATAACAAGAAGAGCCGCATAAAATCCTTTGAACCTTGCAGTTTCCAGCGTAATTGCAAAAGAATCTGCAAAGCCGGAACGGTTAGAAAAGCCAGTCATAGGGTCTGTAATAAGAGTTTTCTTCAGCTTTCTGTAATATTCTCGTTCAGAAGTTATGTTTATAAAAGTAATGATAATGTATTTTTCTTCCGGCAGGTACTTCATCTCGATTTTATACCAGGCCTGCGTTGAAGGAGAAAAGTACTTTACATCATCATAAAAACGCCCTGCAATAGCATCCAGAGCCATCTTAAACCATGGAATGTCAGACGTAATGTTCATTGAAAAATCAGACCATTTAGGCTTATTTTGAATTACAAAGCCGGCTGCCTGTTTGAGTTCTTCATTAGTGTAGATGATATCAAAATCGATTATTTTACCGGAAAGGTCTTTTATAGGTGTTGCAACTACAATAGGGGCGGAAATATTATCCAGAATGGAAAGAAGGTTTAAACTCATTTTTTACCTACTATTTTTAATTTCCCACTCCGGTTAATTATTATAGTAAGTCCAAAATGTTTATAAGTCAAATTTAAATTTAGGGGAGGGGAAAGCCTTCCCCTGCGCCCGCACTTTGTTGCGGGCTACCCCTTCTCCTAGGGCTGCCGCCCTAAAACCTGCTTTTTATTCAGCAGTAAAACGGATTGTTTCCCATTTTTCATTAAACTTTTCGAGGTCTTCACCTACGTCAAGCTTAAGTTCTCCGCCAGCCATTTCTTCTGCCTTGTACATAGGAACTGTTGTGCGGCGTTTTTCAGCTTCGAGGTTTACAAAACCTGGGAAACGGAAGTCATCAAGGAACATTGCATAGATTTCCGGACGATGAATGAAGTTAATGAATTCATTTGCTCTGTCATAATGCTTTGCACCCTTCAAGATAACCATTGAGTCAAGATACATAGGACCGCCTTCTTTTGGAATAAAGAAGTCAATCATATCTTCCTGTTTATCTTCTGGAACTTCACCAAATACAACTTCTGCATAACCCTGACAAACCCAGAAGTCTCCGGCAGCAAAAGACTTTCCAAAGCCTTCTGCATCAAATTTAACAAGGTTAGGTTTCCACTGTGTATTAATAAGATCTGCAGCAGCCTGAAGCTTTGCATCATTTACAGTGTTTACAGAAAGTCCCTGGTAAGCAAGGGCATCACCAATTACTTCACGCATATCGTCCATCATAGACATATGGCCTTTAAGGTCTGTGCGTGCAAAAATGTTCCATGATTTTTCGTAATCCTTAACCTTCTGCTTGTTTACAGCAATACCAGCCATACCAAGATAGTAAGGAACCTGCCAGGTCATTTCAGGGTCAAAGGTCATAAGCTTTTTGCATTCAATGTTGATGTTCTTCTTGTTTGTGAACTTCAACGGATCAATCTTCTGGAGCATTCCCTGCTTAATCATAATAGAAGTGTAGTCCTGAGAAGGGAATGTAATGTCGTAGCCCTTTGCTCCAGCTTTGAGTTTTGCATACATAACTTCGTTTGAATCGAAGGTGTCAACTTTTACAGTGCAGTTGAATTCTTTTTCAAAAGCACGCAAAACAGAATCTGGAGTATAGTAAGTCCAGTTGTAGAGGTAAAGAGTACCGTCGTCTTTTTCGTCACCGCATGAGGTGAATCCGAAAACTACAGCTGCAAGTGCCAGTGCAGCAAGAATGATTTTTTTCATTCCAAAATCTCCTTATATTACGTCATTGCGAGCGCAGCGAAGCAATCCATTGACCAGATTGCCACGTCGCTGCGCTCCTCGCAATGACGTTGCATTAATTAATGTCCTGCGGCAAAGCCTTTAAGTCCCTTACGGCATATAAAGGCAATACTACAGGTAAAAATAATCATAATAACAGAAAGTGAGTTTATTACCGGTGAAACGCCAAAGCGGATCATAGAATAAACGTAAAGCGGCAGGGTAGTAGAGCCCGGTCCAGAAACAAAGAATGTAATTACAAAGTCTTCGAGAGACATTGTAACAGCCATCAAAAAGCCCGAAAGAATACCTGGCATAATCGCAGGAACTACAACCTTAAACATTGTCTGTTTTTCTGTAGCGCCCAGATCGTGAGCCGCTTCAACAATCGAAAAATCAAATTCATCGAGGCGGGCATTTACCATCAAAAATACGAATGGCAGACAGAAGGTTGTATGAGCGGCAAATACGGTAAAGAGCCCCAGAGGTAAATGAATACCGCTGAAGAAAATTACCATAGAAATACCAATAATAACTTCCGGTAAAACCATAGGCAGGTAGGTGAGAGTCTGAATAAACTTCTTGCCGCGGAACTTATACCAGTTTACGCCGATAGAGGCCATCGTTCCAAGTACAGTCGAAACCAGTGCCGATGAAAAAGCAACCAGAATACTGTTGAGCAGGGCCTGCCAGAGTGCTTTTGAATTAAAGAAAAGTTCCTTATACCAGGTAAGGCTAACCTTTGTAAATTCAGCACCCTTACTTTCGTTGAACGAATAAATAACAATTACAAAGAGCGGCAGAAAGAGGAATACAATAGTAAGCCATAGTACGCACTTTGAGAAAGAAAATTTATGATCATGGCGGCGCCAGGCACGTTTTGCATGACGGGCGTTTTCTGAACGCGGTCTGTTTTTTGTGGTGAAGGCGTCGTGAGCGAGCATTAAAAGATTTCTTGCCATTACTGTACACCTCCAACGTAGTTTTCTTCTTTTGTACTCTTCTTTTTAAGCTGAGCATCTTTGCTGTTTGTTCTGGTAATCATCATAATTCCAATTACAGAAATCAAAGTAATTACCATTGAGAATGCAGCAGCAAGCGGCCAGTTACGAGTCTTCTGAACCTGGTCAACAATAATGTTACCAAGCATGTAAGAGTCTTTTCCACCTACAAGGAGAGGAACCGTATAGGCACCAAAAATCGGAATAAAAGTAAAAATCAATGCAGAAATAATACCGCTGCGAATTCCTGGAATCAAAACCTTAAACATAGACTGTGGCTTTGTTGCTCCAAGGTCACGTGCAGCTTCGAGTAGAGAAAAGTCAAAGCGGTCTACTGCGGTAAAAATCGGAAGAATCGCATATGGAATGTACATGTAAACACTTACAAGAATTACAGCCTTTGTATTATATAGGAAAGGAACATAATCTTTAATTACATGCAGTTTCATCAAAATCTGATTCAAAATACCATCGTTGTTCAAAATACTCATCCAGGCAAAAATACGAATCAAAGAGTTTGTCCAGAAAGGTATTATTACAAGGAAGAGGAACAAAGTTTGATGACGGCTTCTGGCCATTGCGTATGCACTAGGAATCGAAACTAAAATCGTTATTATAGTAGAAATAATAGTGATTTTAAGGGTTCTCAGTACAATCAGCCCGTATTCAGGCTTGCACATCTGCTTGTAGGCCTTAAGTGAGAAGTTCCATTCTACGCCGCCGTAAATACCTTTTTTGAGAAAGCTGTAAACAAAGATGATTACAAGAGGCGCAACAAAGAAGATTATAAACCAGAGACCCATAGGCCAGCCGTAAAAAGAGCCGACACGAGAATCGTGCAGTTCTTTAGAAAGTTTCTTTTCTTTCATACGCAAACCTATTTCTCAATATCTTCAACAATATATGCATCTTCAGCAGACCAGGAAACGTAAACCTTGTCTTTCCACTGGATAACAGGACCATCATCCATATAGTCAGTATGCTGCTTGAAAACCTTAATGACTTTGCCTGTATCAAGTTTTACATAGAACTTAGACTGGAATCCGGAATAAATCGGCTCTTCAACAACACCGCTGAAAACGTTGATGTCAGTACGTCCACCAGTTGAAGGAGGTTCAAGAGTAATTCTGATTTTTTCCGGGCGGATTGTAAAGGCAACCTTCTGGCCCTTGTCTGTGTGTTCGTAGTCTGTAACCTGCATAAAGCGGTCGAGAGCAGCTTCTGCAGCTGTATCAGTTGCAAGAGGTGCCTGTTTTCCGAGCTCTGGAACGCTCAAAGTTGCCATAAAATCATCGTTACCGTTAGCATCCTTGTGAGGAACGCAGTCTACAACTTCTGCATTAAAAAGGTTTGTTTCACCAATAAACTGAGCTACAAACTGAGTTGCAGGGCTCTCGTAAATTTCGTATGGAGTTCCAATCTGAAGAACATGGCCGGCATTCATAACGGCAATGCGGTCAGAAACAGAAAGGGCTTCGCTCTGGTCATGAGTTACATAGATAAATGTAATACCAATCTGGTCGTGCAAGCGATCCAAATCAATAAGAAGATTAGCACGGAGCTTTGCATCCAAGGCAGAAAGAGGCTCATCAAGCAAAAGAACCTTTGGCTCGTTGATGAGGGCGCGGGCAATAGCTACACGCTGCTTCTGACCACCAGAGAGCTGATTAGGCTTTTTATTGATGTGCTGGTCCAGCTGAACAAGGTGAACATATTCGCGAACCTTTTTATCAATTTCATCCTTTGGAAGTTTTTTCAGACGCAATGAGAATGCAACATTTTCATATACGGTCATATGAGGAAAAAGTGCGTATGTCTGAAAAACCGTATTTGATTCACGCTTATCTGGCGGAAGCGGAATTACATTTTTATCATCAAAAAGAACAACTCCATCATCTGGAGATTCAAAACCTGCAATAATGCGGAGAAGGGTAGTTTTTCCGCAGCCAGAAGGACCAAGAAGAGAAAAGAACTCTCCCGGCTTAATAGTAAAGTTGATGTCATCCAAGGCAACAAAGTCGCCGAATCTTTTGGATACATGATCAATGGTAACCTGACTTCCTTTCACTCAAGTAACCTCAATCTAATAATGATTGTCCTTGCGGACATCCTGCAAACGCAGGGCTTAACATCAATTCAAAAACTTAGCAAGCCTGGGTCGTTTTCTCAATTAATAATGTCTAAACCATAAAATGCAACATATATTTGATTATGTCAATAAAGAAATGAAAATAATAATAAATTCTGTGTATTTTATGTACGGAGTGGAAAATGATATCAGGCTGCATCGAGGAGTTTTGGCGCTTAGCCATCGAAAAAAATCCGAGGATTTTTTGAAGAAAAACCGCAGGATTTTTAACACCAAAAACTAGCTCGCCAGCAGCTTGATACCATTTTCCACGGGAGTACATAAAATATAGATGTAATTTAATATCTCAATTAAAAAAATAATTGAAAGATTTCTATAATTAGATTATTCTTAAATATAGAGGTTTTATATATGATTTCGATTATTCTAGGTATTATTTTTATAGCATTCACCGTATTTGCTGTACTTCCTATGGGACCACTTGCCTGGGGACCAGAAGTAATTGCCTTCTTAAAAGGTGGAGCTCCTGTACTTGCAGCTTTTGTAGGATTGATTTGTCTGTTCATTGGAGCAGCTGATATTAAAGATAAAAAAGAAGCAAAAAAAGAAGATGCTGCTAAAAACGAGCAGTAATGTCATTGACACAAACCTTTGAAATCTGATAATATACTTTACCCGTTATTGGATTTTTGACTGCTCATCTTAAATCCAATGCAGTTTCAAGACAAGATGCAAGGTTTTGAAACCGCAGATAAACTTTTATTTTATAGTAAGGTATATCATGGAAACTATTTTCGTTAAAGAATACGACCAGCCACGCAAATGGTATGTTATTGACGCTGCTGGAAAACCTCTTGGACGTGTTGCTGCAAAGGCAGCTTACATCGCACGCGGTAAGAACAAGGCTTCTTACACAAAGAATCAGTTGATGGGTGATTTCGTTGTAATCATCAATGCAGAAAAAGCAGTTGTAACTGGTGGAAAAGAGCAGAAGAAAATCTATTATCATCACACAGGATTTGTTGGTGGTCTTCGTGCTCATACTTATGAGAAGCTTCTTGAAAAGCATCCTACAGACCCAATGGCTATTGCAGTTGCTGGTATGCTTCCACACGGAAGACTTGGCCGCAAGATGATGGACAACGTAAAGATTTATGCTGGTGCTGAGCATCCGCACGCTGCACAGAATCCGCAGCCTATCGAACTTTAATAAGGGGTTAAAAAATGGTAAAGAATATTGCTATTGGTACAGGAAGAAGAAAGACTGCTGTAGCCCGCGTTTTTGTTCGCGATGGCTCTGGTAAAATCGTAGTAAACGGAAAAGATGTAAAAGAATACTTTGCAACAGCAGAGCAGATTCAGGTTGTTCAGCAGCCATTGCTCGTAACTTCTATGGGTTCAAAGTATGACATCCTTATCAACGTACAGGGTGGCGGTATGAACGGTCAGGCAGCAGCTTGCTTGCACGGTATTTCACGCGCTCTCGTTCAGATTGATCCAGATGCTCGTACATCTCTCAAATCTAATGGATACCTCACACGCGATTCTCGTATGGTTGAGCGTAAGAAGTACGGACAGAAGGGTGCTCGTCGCCGCTTCCAGTTCTCAAAACGTTAGTTTACAATTGCTGTGTCTTCCGGCATGGCATATATGTCATCTTCGGGCTCGACCCGAAGATCTGCAGAAACTCGGTCAGTTGGCCGGTTTTTTTTGTTTTAAATTCCTCACAGAGCTTTGGAGGGCACGGAGTTTTTTATATTAAAATTTTTCTCTGTGTTCTCTATAGCTCTGTGAGGACTTCCCTTTTCTATTGACCATAATATTAAAATAATTCAGAATTAATATATGATCGTTAAATCAATTGCAGAAACCTCATATAGCGGAATGTTCAAAGTAGCTCCAGAAGAGGGCAGTGCTTTTTATATACGAAAAGAATATTTGCCGGAATGTTTGTTTGAGCGACTTGATATTGGTGCTGAATTTAATGATGATGAGACTGATTCTCTGCTGGATGCTGGGCTTACCTGCGCCGTTGAACTTAAGGCAGTAGGGTATCTTGCCAGGGCAGAACAAAGTCGTTTTGGGCTCACACGAAAATTAATAGAAAAGAAATATGATAAAAAATATGTCGAAGCTGCTTTGAGTTATCTTGAGGGGCGCGGGTATTTGAGCGATCTCCGTTTTGCAACAGCCTGGCTTAATACACGTAAAATAAATCACTATGAAGGTAAAAGCCGGCTGTCTGCTGAACTTGCGGCTAGAGGCATTGCACGAGATGTTGCAAACAAAGCTCTAGAAGAGTTTTTTTTAGAAAATGATGAAGAAGAAATCTGCCGCAAGGCTTATGAGAAATTGTCGAAATCTAAATCCGGCGAAAAACTGATGGCTGCAATGTTAAGACAGGGCTTTACACAAAAACAGATACGAAATCTTTAAAATATAAATTCCTCACAGAGCTAAGGAGGACACAGAGTTTATTTTATATTTATATTATCCTCTGTGTTCTCTTTAGCTCTGTGAGGGATTTTTGATTAAATTTCTTCTATATAAATTAATTGTCCCTGGAAGTCTCCCCAGTCACGTCTAACCGGAATGCCGGCCTTTGCAAGTGTGAGGCCCGACAATTCCATAGGCTGGAACTTTGCCTTGTCTTCATCTGGCCAGCTGATTCTGTACTTTACGTCATCCTTTAAGCCGTTAATCTTGATAAAACGGGTTTTATAATTCGGATGATTTAAAACCTGTACAAAAGTAACAAGGGCCTTTGACTTATCCTTTGCAATACTTGCCCAGCAGTCATATTCATTATTTTCACTGTAGCTTGCAATGCGGCTGTAATCTCCATTTCGAACTAAATCACTAAACTTTTTATACAAAGCAACCTGTCCTGGAATCATTGCACGTTCTTCCGGTGGTAATTTTGTGATATCAAGTTCATAGCCAAACGTGCCGGAGAGGGCAACATAACCTCGGGTCTTAAATGGAGTTATGCGGCCACAGGCATGGTTAGGGCACACAGAAACATGTGCTCCCATTGTAGAAAGAGGGTATACAAGTGCTGTTCCTTCCTGAATTGAAAGACGTTCAATTGCATCAGTATCATCGCTGCACCAGATCTGTGGACTGTAAAAGAACATACCAGGGTCAAATCTTGCTCCTCCGCCAGAGCAGTTTTCAAGCAGAAGTTTTGGGAACTCGGTAATCAGGCGTTCCTGCAAATGGTAAACTGCAAGTACATAACGGTGATAGAATTCTCCAATCTGATCTGAAGGCAGACATGCTGAACCAATATCTGTTAATTGTCTGTTCATGTCCCATTTTACATATTCAATGTTTGCACTTCTTAAAATTTTTGCGATGCTTTCGTAGGTGTAATCTTCAACGTCCTTACGGGTAATATCAAGTACCAGCTGCTGTCGGCTCATACCAGGTTCCCGACCAGGAATCTGAATAGCCCAATCCGGGTGAGCACGGTATAAATCAGAATCCGGGGAAATCATTTCCGGCTCAAACCAGATTCCAAACTTCAGCCCAAGCTTGTTTACTTCATCAACTAAATGTTTGAGTCCACCTTTGATTTTGTTTTCATTTACAATCCAGTCTCCAAGTGAACTGTCATCAAAAGAGCGGTGTCCAAACCAGCCGTCATCCATAACCAGCATTTCAATTCCATCTTTCGAAGCTTCACGCGCAATATCTATCAGTTTTTCTGTGTCAAAATTAAAATATGTCGCTTCCCAATTGTTTATCAAAATAGGGCGTGGAGACTTTTTGTATGGCGAGCGGATAAGGTGCTCCCGGTACAAGTCGTGGAATGCTCTGCTCATTCCGTTTAAGCCACTGTCAGAATAAACGAGAACTGCCTGTGGTGTGTAAAACTCAGTTCCAGCTTCAAGTTTCCAGCAGAAGTTTTCCGGATTAATACCCATTACTGCACGTATGTTATTAAACTGGTTTTTTTGAACATCAGCTATAAAGTTTCCGCTGTAAATAAAGTTCATGCCATAAACACGTCCAGTGTCATAAGAAGCGTTATGGTCAAGCAGGGCAATAAAAGGATGTTCCTGATGGCTTGATTCGCCACGGTTTGAATATACTCCCTGCTTTCCCAGGTGAACAGGTCTGCGGTCTATATGACGTTCGCGGGCCCAGGAACCGTGCAGGGTAATCATATCAAAATTATCATCATCAATATCAAGGGCAAGAGAAAGTGCTTTTTTGATGAAGAGAGTTTTTGCGCCATTATTTTTGATTTTTACAGAACGTACAATTGCATCAATCTTTTCAAAAACAGTATATATAATAGTAACTTCTGCACCAATTACATCATCTGTTGCAGTGAGTTCAAGCACAGAACATTCTTTTTCATTACCAAAAACAGCAGGCAGCCCTGGCAATGACTGAGCTCCGTCAGAAATTTTATGGCATTTATATTTTAATTCAATTGCGTTATGACCATCTGCATCACAAACGGCGAGAGCGGATTCGCGGTAGTCTCCAAGTCCGTCGGTTGGAAGTTCCTGTGGAAAGAAATCTAAGAATGAACCTTTCTCGCGGAATATTTTATTATCAGAAAAACCGTATTCCTTATTGCGAGTAAGATATGAAACATCATCCTCTCCAATCTTACTTCCATAATAAGAATGACCAATGTAGCCACGTTCGTTTATAAAAATACAGTAGGTTGAGTTAGGTGTATCCAGACGGAACGTATTATTTTTTTGATTAAATGAAATCATATAAACCTCGAGAAAAATCTCTTTATAAAATATTAATATGAATTGTATATTGAAAAAATTAATAAGACAATAAGACTTCTTAAAAATCAGAGTAATCTATTATAAAAATCAGAATAATCTATGATATAATCTTTTCATATGAAAAACTATAAAATGAATGAAATCAAAAATATGCGTCTGCTCGGCCGCAATGTTGCCGGTGGAATAGCATCAGATGGTGCAGTTCGACTTTATTGGGCTGGAGCTGCTCTCGAAGTTAATGTAAAAGCTCGTGAAGTCTGGGCAGAAATATCCTGTAACTATGATTTTCACGAAATATGGCTTGCAATTGAAGTTAATGGATTTCAGATTTCAAGATTCATTGTTCCAAAGAAATCTGAATGGGTGTGTCTTGCCCGTAATCTGAATCCGGAAAAAGAAAATCTTATTTCCATTATAAAAGATACTCAGCCGATGTCAGGAGATATTTTGCATGAACTGAAAATTACAGGTATTTGTCTGGATGATGAAGGTGAGTTCTGTGAATTAAAACCCCGTAGTTATAAAATGGAATTTATTGGTGACAGTATAACTTCTGGAGAAGGTTTAGCCGGAAAGCCAGATGAAATGGAATGGATAACACAATGGTTCTGTGGCAGTAAATCTTATGCAGTTCAGCTGGCAAAAAAAATGAATGCAGACTGGACAATAATGAGTCAATGTGGCTGGGGGCTGTGCTGGGGCTGGGATGGAGATGTTAATTCTTCAATTCCTCTTCATTATGAAAAGGTTTGCAGCGTATTAAACGGAGAACAGCAGAAGAAAATGGGCTCTTGCGATGCCTTGCCTCAGAATGGTGGTGCAGATTATGTTATTTTGAATCTTGGAACAAATGATAATTCTGGTTTTAAAAATCATGATGATGGAAAAGGTGCAGATGGAGCAGCAGGGCAGACTGTAATAACAGGAGCTAAACGATTCCTCGGTTTAATAAGAAAATATAATCCTGGGGCAAAAATTATCTGGACCTGGGGAATGATTTCACTCGATATTATTCCACCTCTCATTCAAAAAGGAATTGAGGAGTATAAAAAAGAATCTGGCGATAAGAATGTTTATACTCTTGAGCTTGAAAGTATGGAAGTTCTTGAAAAATCTGATGAAGATAAAGGTTCACGGGGACATCCGGGACCACTTACACATAAAAAAGCTTCAGAGCGTATTTTTGATTTTATATCTTCTTTACAGAATCTCTGATAACGAGGCTGCCACTAACAAGGTGGCGGCCTTTTATATATGGCTGTCCGGTAATCTTGTTTATAATAAGTTCCGCAGCAACCTTTGTTGAATCTTCCGGCCGGATATAAACAGTTGTGAGTCCGACAGAAGTTTGATTCTTTGGAAGGTAATTATCAAAACCTGTTACAGAAATGTCTTCCGGTACTTTGTATCCATTTTCCTGTAAGGCTTGAATTACATTCGCTGCAGTTTCATCACAGTTACAGATAAAAGCGGTCGGCATGTTTTTTGCAGACGGGAGCTTTATTGGAATCAGTACACCTGCGGAATTACGGTCATCAATTATTTCTTCTGCATTACAACTTAAATTATTTTCGAGCATAGCTTTTTGAAAGCCCATAAATCTGTCAGAAATAGAAGTGGTTGCTCCAAAATTTCCTACAAAGAGGATTTTTTTGTGGCCCTGAGAAATTACATAATCAGTTACAAGATAAGAACAGAAATAATTATCATTTGATACACTATCGAACGGTAGTTTTGCTGAATAAAAATCGTAAAGAATAAAGTTAGAAAACTTGTCATTAAGGGCTTCAAGATAGCTGTCTTTTGTCTGACCAAGAACAATAAGACCATCAATTTTTTTATCTTTAATCATTCTTGGAAGATTGAAGGTGTTTTCATCATCATCTGAAAGCAGTTCCATAATACTGTAGTACCCGTGATTTAAAAGTTCAGAAGATAATGCATTAAAGATATGCCAGTAATAAGAGACATCAGGAGAGAAAAATCGAGAAGGAATGAGAATTCCAATATTACCAGTTGTAGAACCATCTGCTCCAGAATTATTTGTTCTTTTAACCTGATAGTCCATCTGGACTGCAATTTCTTTTATCTGCTGTCTGAGTTCGTCTCCAACTCCATCTTTGTCCGAAAGAGCCTTTGAAACTGTTACGGTACTTATACCAAGTTTTTCTGCAATGTCAGATAATCTAACCTTCTTTTTCTGTGCCATGAAAAAAATTATAGCTTAATTTAAGTATAATATAAAGTAAACAAGGTGTTATTTTTTACTTTTTTATAGAATTTAATAAGATTGAATTTAATTAGTAAAACTGAATTTACATATAGTCTAAAAAAAACATTTTTGTTATAATTATGCTTTCATTAACAAAATTGTTCGAGGTGCTTTATGGACTTGAAAGGACGCAATTTTTTAACATTAAAAGATTTTTCTCCTGAAGAAATTACAGGACTTCTTGACCTTGCTGCAGACTTAAAGGAAAAGAAACAGAAAGGTATTCCAGTTGATATTCATCGTGGAAAAAACATTGCACTTATTTTTGAAAAAACAAGTACCCGTACCCGTTGTGCTTTTGAAGTAGCCGCTCATGATCTTGGTATCTGTACAACTTATCTTGCAGAGGGAAGTCAGATTGGCAAAAAAGAAAGTATTGCAGATACAGCCCGTGTTCTTGGCCGTATGTTTGATGGAATTGAATACCGTGGCTTCGAGCAGACAATTGTAGAAGACCTTGCAAAATATTCTGGAAAAGTAGTTTGGAATGGTCTTACAAATGAATACCACCCGACTCAGATGCTTGCTGATATGCTTACAATTCGTGAACATTTCGGAAAGCTTAAAGGACTTAAACTTGTATATTTTGGCGATGCACGCTACAACATAGGAAACTCTCTTTGTATCGTTTGTTCAAAGCTTGGACTCAACCTTACTCTTTGTGCACCGGAAAAATATTTTCCGAATAAGGCTCTGATAGAAGAGTGTGAAAAATGGAATAAGGAAAGCGGTGGCTCAATCCTTCTCGATAGTAATGTTGAAACAGCAGCAAAAGATGCAGATATTATTTATACTGATGTTTGGGTTAGCATGGGCGAGCCTGACGATGTTTGGGCCGAACGTATTGCAGACCTTAAGCCATATCAGGTAAATGCAGAGGTTATGAAAAAGGCAAAGCCTGGTGCAATTTTTATGCACGACCTTCCTTCGTTCCACGATCTTAATACAAAAATCGGTAAGGAAATTGGCGAAAAGTTTGGCCTTACAGCTATGGAAGTTACAGATGAAGTTTTTGAAAGCAAACAGTCTGTAGTATTTGATGAAGCAGAAAACCGAATGCATACAATAAAGGCAGTTATTGCTGCTACACTCGGTAATAATTTTTAAGGTGTGTAAGGCCGCTGGCGGCCGTTGTTATATAGCAGACCGTTAAAAAAATTGCGAAAGCAATTTTTAGGTCTACCTTATGGAGGAAATATGAACGCAATAATCACAGTAGTAGGATCAGATAAAGTTGGAATCATTGCAAAGGTAAGTCAGTTCCTTTCAGAGCATAAAATCAACATCGCAGATATTACACAGACAATTCTTTCTGGTAATTTTGTTATGATGATGATGGTTGACCTTTCTGCCGCTGATATTGATATAGAAATTCTCCGTTCAAATATGAATTCTCTTGCCGAAGAAATGGGCGTTGAAATCAATATTATGAACGAAAAAGTATTTTCTGCTATGCATCGTGTGTAGTAGTAAAATAGAACTCTGTTTATAATTCTTTTGCGCTAGCCGAATTTCTGTGGTATCATATATTAATGGAATTCGGCTATTCAGATTATTACATCATTGGCGAAGTTATTACCTGCTGGGGTGCTTTTTTAATTTGTTTAAACACCCTCATGTCTTATGCCTTATATGACAAACAGCAGCGTTTTTTTCTATATGCCGCAAGTTCAACTTTTTTTACATCTTTATTTAATATAATTTCTGTTAACAATATATCTCATTTTTCAGAAAGACCAGTTTTTCTCTGTGTCTTTATAACTTCAATTTATTTCTTCCTTCTTCTTGTTTGTCCCTTTGTAATGACAACTTATGTTTGTGATTTGGCAATTCAGAATAAAAAGAGAAAGAGGGTGCTGAATATCATATTGGTAATAGTGCAAAACTTTTATTTTCTCTTTGTAATTATAAACATAAAGACCGGCTGGATTTTTAGATTTGATCCGCTGGAAGGTTATATAAGAGGGCCTGCAAAAAATATAACTTATATATTATCTTCATTTTATGGAATCATAATTATTGTTACAGCATTGATAAACCGCAGGTATCTAGCCCGACGCATATTTTATGTTTTCTTAATTTATCCGTTTATTTCAATTTGTTTTGTTGGAATCCAGTTTTTCTTCCCGAAGATTCTTCTTACAGGAGTTGCTTCCTTCACTTCAATTTTGTTTGCCTATATGACAATTCAGTCTTATACAATGGAAGTAAATATACAGACTGGACTTATGACGGAGAGCAGGCTTAGAAAAAAACTTTCTGTACAAAGAAGAAATGGTGTTCTTTATGTAATGACAATAGATAACATTAATATGATTCAGTCGAGTCTGGATGTATCAGAAATTAATCAGATGTTTTTGCATTTAGGCGAAATATTCATGACTCACTTTCCCCGCAACGCCTATGTTCTTAGTATAAACAGACTGGCTGCTATAGGGCGCAGTGTTGATGATGTAAGATTAAAAAGTGCCAGTATTTTGAATGATATCAAAAAACTCAGTTCAGACATTAACTCTATAATTCCAATTCCTATAGAAACATATTCAGCCGCAATAGAATTCAAAAAAGAAGATAATGATTATGATTCTATGATGGATTTGATTAACAATATGCTCGTGCGTGCTAAATCTTCTCAACTAAAGAGTATGCAGGTTTGCGATGAATCAGTTTTTGCAGACAGAGAAAGAAAACGCTGCATTTATAAAATATTAAAACGGGAACTTTCTTTGGAAAGTGAGCAGTTTCAGGTATGGTTCCAGCCAATTTATTCTATAAATGGTAAAAAGTTTGAATATATGGAAGCTCTTTCTCGTCTTAAGAATACGGAGCTTGGTGATATTCCGCCTCAGGAATTTGTTCAGGTTGCAGAAAATCGTGGCCTTATAGAAATGCTTGGCTTTGTGGCCTTTGAAAAAGTCTGCAAGTTTATTTCTGATAATCGCGATACGGTAAATGCTGTTTCCATAAATTTTTCTGTTTATCAGATGATGAATCCAAATGTAGTAAAAAATGTTCTTTCTACAATAGAGCGGTTCTCACTTTCACCTTCGAATATTATTATGGAAATTACCGAAAGTATTTTTATAGATAATTATGAACTTGTAATGAAACATATGATGGAACTTGCGCGGGCTGGGGTAAAATTTTATCTGGATGATTTTGGCACAGGTTATTCAAACCTTACAAATGTGATTTCACTTCCATTTACTACTATTAAAATGGATCGTTCTCTTGTGCTTGCAATGGAGGAAGGTCAGAAAGGTATAAGCTTGTTCTTTGATTTGGTCAGTACTTTTAAGGGTGTGGGCTTTAAGATTCTTGTTGAAGGTGTAGAAACAAATAATCAGAATTATCTTGTAGAACGTGCTGGCGTAGATTATATTCAGGGCTTTTTATATAGCCGCCCGCTGCCACCAGTTGAGTGTGTAGAACTGCTGCGACGTTCTGAAAATTAGAATGTAATTACTTCTTCATAAACCTGAATTGCAAACTGATCTGTCATACCGGAAATAAATTCTATTACACATTTTGTAAAAGAATCGTTGTCGTGCAAATCAAAAACCGGCTGCGTATTGTATTTTAAAATTGCCTTACGGTCTACAAAACTGTGTCTTTCACTTACAAAAGGCTGATAGGTTGTGTATTTTATAAGCCAGTCTTCAAAGGTAGCGCAGAGTTTCGGGTAAAAACGCAGTGCCTGGGCAACGCGGCCTGTTTCTGCATAAACCTTAGTTTTCTGTAATGTGCGGAAAAGTGTTCCAATAATGTTTTCTGCATAAATTGCAAACTCTCCGAGTCTCCAGTGTTTGTAAATTCGTGCAAAGTTAAATTTCTTAAGCTCAAGAATAAAGCGAAAATATTCATCAGAAAAACACAAGCCTTTTTCAGGGCTGCTCTGTTCGCATAAATCAACTATAAGGTCGTTAATTAAAACTGTTGTGTTTACTGCTTTACCGCTGCGTAATGCCCGCGCGCCTTTTCTCTCAAAGCCTAAGGTAGAACCCACTATTTCCCTAAGTTCACGGTAAGCGGCCATATCAATTATGTGGTAAGCGCGGGCATCTTCAATATCTCGTCCAAGATAAGCAATTTTATCTGCAATTTTTACTACACAGCCTTCCCAGGTATAAGGCTGAATAAAGCCCGGTCTTTTAATGGAATATAAATCAATTGCTTCTTCGCGGGGTTTTATTCCCTGCTGGTCAATTTCTCCACAATGGCAGATTAAGCCGTCTCGAACTGCATAAGTAAGATTTAACGGTTGTTCTATTCCGTTCGGATCCTGTAAAGTTTCTATATAATCAGCAAAAAAAAGACTGTTACGTTCATGCCAGAATTTTTTAGGTGCGTTTGTACCTTCTTTCTGTTCAAGAAGTTTATTTAAGCAGTCTTCTCCATGATGACCGAATGGAGCATGTCCTATATCGTGGCCCATGGCAATTGCACCTGCAAGTTGTTCATTCAAGCCAAGATATTTTGCAATAGTAGTGGCCACAGAAGCAACATGCATAACGTGCTCCATTCTGGTACAGATATGGTCATTATGAGGTGCAAAAAATACCTGAGTTTTATGTTTTAAGCGGCGATAGGCTTGTGAGTGCAGAATTCTTGTGTAATCACGCTCAAAATCAGAGCGAATTTCATTATTTCTTCCATATAATTGGATTTCACGCTTGTTTGCCTGCTCCCATTTTTTGTTTTCAGGGCATATACGTTCGTTATAAAAGGAATTCTGCATATTTATAGTATATGGCAAACTTAGCTTCACGACAAGTGATTCTCTATGAACCTGTATAATCCTGTATCCGAATTATTTTGAAAAACTATTAAAGTAGTGATATAATAAAATGATATGCTAAAAGATAATAAGGTATTCAGACGGCTTTTCGGTGAACAGTATGATATTCAGCACCGGCTTCTCAATATTATTCTCGTTGTTGGAATTTTAGGAGTTGCATTTGCCAGCCTGGTTTCTGTTGTAATGCATCAGAATGTTTTTACTCAGATTCTTTCTTTTACATGTCTCGTACTTTTTATAATTATTTATTATGTTGCTAACAAACTCAAAAGATCACAAATAGCAATTATAAGTTTTGCAATTCTTTTTGATAATATCTTGCTCCCGCTTCTCTTTGTTACGTCAGGTGGAATAGAAAGCGGTATGCCTATATGGTGTCTTATAGGCTTTGTTTTTCCGTTTCTGTTGATAAAGGGTAGAAGCTGTGTCGTAGTTTTTATAATAAGCATAACAGAATTTATTCTGGTTGTTGTTTATTCCTATTATCATCCAGAACTGATTATGAAGATGTCCAGCATGAAAGTGATACTTACAGACATGGTAGTTGCCATGATAGCTGCAGTTGTCATCTTTGCATCAATCTTCAGATATCAGACACATGTTTACGAGAAACAGAGAAATACAATTACAACTGCAATTCGTAATGCAAACGATGCTATAAAGCAGAAGCAGGACTTTATTTCGAATGTTTCTCACGATATTCGTACTCCTATGGATTCAATCATTGGTTTTACAGAGCTTGCCAAAAAGAATATAGATAATCCACAAAAACTTGCAGACAGTCTGGAAAAAATTACCAGAGCTTCCAATCATCTTATGAATCTTATAAATGAAGTTCTGGATATTTCAAAAATAGACAGTGGAAAATCTGTTGTAGAAGAAGAACTTTGCAGTATTCATTCTATAATAGAAAATGTATGTCAAATCATGCAGCATGAAATTGATCAGAAAAAACTCAAGATTAATCTTGATTACAGTATGCTTGATGAAGATGTACTTTCGTGTGACAATATCCGCCTGAATCAGATCCTCTTGAATCTGGTAAGTAATGCCGTAAAATATTCCTACGAGGGTGGAACAATTTCCATTTCTGTAATTCAGCTTTCTACAGATGATGAAAGTAAGATTATGAATGAATTTCATATTCGCGACGAAGGTTGCGGTATGACCCCAGAATTCCTGGAACATGTATTTGAGCCTTTTGCCCGTGATAAAACATCTCCTGTTGTAGCAGATGGTACAGGTCTTGGCCTTACAATTGCAAAATCTCTTACTGAAATAATGGGTGGAACAATTGAAGTTATAAGCGAACTTGGTGAAGGAACGGAATTTACCGTTACAATACCGCTTTCAATTCCATCTCTTACAGAAATCGAAGAAGAACAGGATATCGTTATTTACGACTTTAAAGGTCGTCGTGTACTTGTTGTTGATGATGATGAACTTAATCGTGAAATCCTTGTTGAAGCATTACGCGAAGAAGGCTTCATTGTTGATGAAGCAATTGACGGTTCTTTTGCAATTGAAAAACTGCGCGATAATGAACCGGGAACTTACGAACTTGTTATTCTTGACTTAGAGATGCCTGTTATGGATGGATACGAAACAACAAGAATTATCAGAAACTTTAAGGATTCGCGGGTTGCCAAAATCCCTATTGTTGCACTTACTGCAGATGCCTTGTCCGAAGAAAAGAGTCATGCATTTAATTGTGGTGTAAATGCTTATCTTGTAAAGCCGGTTGATATGCCGGAAATGCTGAAAGTTCTCATGTTGTTTTTCCGTGAGAATAAACGTTCATAAAGAGGAGTTGCTTTGTGGAAAGATGCGTAGTTGCCCTTACATCAAGTTCCGTAAACGAAGAAGCTTACTCAGAGATACAGACTCAACTCGATGTTCAGGACGCAACTCCAAAATTAATTATTGTCTTTTCAGAAACCGATATGCTCTGGTTCTTTGCACAGAAACTGCAGCTGCGTTATCCAGATGCTGTTATCATCGGTTCCTCTACCTATGTAAATTATAATTCCGAAGGCTACAGTCATTGTGGGGCTTCTGTTATGGCAGTTAATTCTGGTATAGAAGTTTCAGCCGGACTCTTATTTGATATAGACCGCCATCCTGCAATGTATAAGGCTCATATAAAAGCTGCATTAGATAAGCTTTCATCTTATGAAAACACCTGTTGTCTCGAATTTATGACAGCTTATGGCAAAGGTGAGGAGCTTGTTTTAGATACTTTTGAAGAAGCTTTAGACGGCACCGGCGTAATGGTAGCCGGAGGCTCTGCTGGTTGTGCTCTTGACCGTAAGGAAACTTTTGTTGCCTTGGGTAAAGATATTTATAAGCAGACCTGTGCTTTTGTGTTCATTCATAATCTTGAAGGGAAAATCGGTTTTTATCGTGAAAATATTTTTAAACCTACATCCCTTCGATTTACAGCAACCCATGCAGATTGTGAAGACCGCATTGTAATGGAATATAACGAAGAGCCGGCAGCAGAAATTCTTTCACGAGCATTAAATGTTCCTGTTGCAAAACTCAAGGAAACTCTTGAACTTCATCCTATGGGGCGTATCACAGACGGTGAAATCTACATTACAGAAGCTGATGAAGTTTATCCGGACGGGTCTATTTCTTATTTTGCAACAATTTATAATCATACAAAAATGCTTCTTCTGGAAACAGATAATATTAAGCGTGTATGGTACGAAACTGTTCAGCGGGTAAAAAATGATTTTGAAAAACCGTCATTTACAATTGCAATAAATTGTCTTTCCCGTTCTAAACTTTTTGAGAAACAAAATTCTTTTGGTGAATTTGTAAATATGCTTCGAAGTTATGGCAAATTTATTGGTCTTTCGGGGTATGGAGAGCAGTTGAATTTTATCCATTTGAATCAAACAATGATTCTGCTGGTCTTTGAGTGAGGCACGTATGAGCAGATACAACAATGGAATAATTTTTACAAACGAAAACTGCATCGGCTGTAATAAGTGCATTACAAACTGTTCTCTCATGGGGGCAAACGTTTCTGTAGTAAAAAACGGAAAGGTTCGCATGGAAATTGATTCTCGAAAATGTAATGACTGCGGACGTTGTATTAATATCTGTGTTCATCATGCCCGCGAGTTTCGTGATGATACTGAACGGTTTATTGCAGATCTTAAAAAAGGGGAAAAAATCTCAATCATTCTTGAACCTTCTTTCTATGCTATTTACGGTGAGAGGGTAGCAGGAATTATAGGATGCCTGCGTAAACTTGGCGTACAGAAAATCTACGAAGGGGCTTTTGGACGCGAGCTTTGTGCTTATCTCACTGTAAAATATCTTAAGGAATCAAAAGATCTACCTGTTGATGAAAGGTGCTTTATCAGCAATGCGTGTCCTGCGATGGTAACGGTTGTACAAAAATATCATCCTTTTCTTTTAAAAAAGATGATTCCAATTCAGCCGCCCGCCGTCTGCACTGCCATTTATGCTCATAAATATCTTGGCGATGATAATAAAATTGCTTGTCTTGGAACCTGTGTTGCACATAAAGACGAAGTAGACAGTGAAAATATACGAGGTGCAATTTCCTATAACGTTACTTTTTCTCATCTTATGAAATACCTTTCGGATTATAATTTTGATGATTATGTTGAATCAGGAGAGGTAGATTTAAAAGGAAACGGTTTTGGTTCAATTATTTCTGTTGGTGGCGAATTTTCTGATATAGTTTCATATTTCTTTCCTCATACCGAAACAATTCTGGCTCTCAAGGGCTTTTCTGGTGATAATTTAAAATCTCTTTATATGTCACTTGATGACCACTATAAAGAATATCAGCCTCTATTTATGGAAATTACGGCTTGTAAAAATGGCTGTATAAATGGTCCTGGGGCTTCTGCCAAAGATTATGATGGTTCTGCAGTGTATGCAAATGCAATAAAAATCCGTCAGCATGCGTACGAGGTTTATAAAGAAATTGAAAATCCAGATAAATTCTGGAAACATGTAAGCTCTCAGTTTAAGTATATACGGCCGGAAGATTTTAAACGCTCTTATACAGATCTTTCTCGACAAAAGTTTAAGATTCCTCAGAATGCTTTTGATGAGATTTTTTCAGATATGCTTAAAGATACTCCACAAAAGCAGAGTATCAACTGTGGTTCCTGTGGATACAGCTCCTGCAAAGATATGGCCCGCGCAATTGCTTATGGATACAGCCGTAAAGAAAATTGTATTCATTATATGAATGATCTGCTGGAAAAGCGTTATTATACAGATACAGAAACTGGACTAATGAATCGAAATGCCTTTGTTCAGGCGGGTGGAAAACTCTTTTCAGAAAATCCAGAAAAGAATTTTATAGTTGCAGTTGGAGATGTAAATAAGCTCAAGGTTATAAATGATCTTTATGGTTTTTCTACAGGTACAGATGCTCTTAAACAGATTGCTGCTACCTTAAGACAGATTGCAGGTGAGCATGGACTTGTAGCCAGGCTAGGGGGAGGTTCATTCGGGCTGTGCATGGAAAACTCCGTGGATAATCTACAGAGGCTTCAAGCCTGCAAGGTTTTTGATAACGGGCCTCTGCATATTACATTCCCAATTACCATGCATTTTGGAATTCGTATTGCAAATGCTTCTGTTGGAATTACTACCGCTATGGATCAGGCATCGCTTTGTATGGATTACAGCATTTCTTCTGTGCGTAATACTTTCTCTGCCTTTACAGAAAAAAATATAGAGAAAACTCACCTTGAAGCTAAGGTAACGTCAGAAATGCAGCAGGCACTGGATGACGGACAGTTTAAACTCTGGTTCCAACCACAATATTCAGCTGCATCAGGAGACCTGGTTGGCGTAGAGATTTTATGTCGCTGGGTAAAGGAAGATGGACAAATTATTCCTCCTTCTGTTTTTATTCCGGTTGCAGAAAAAAATGGTTTTATTAGACAACTGGATGAAGAAATCTGGACAAAAGCATTTGCCATAGTTCGAAAATGGCTGGATGAAGGTATAGAACCAGTACCGGTATCCATCAATATTTCCCGTGTAAGTCTTGAGTCAGATAAACTTTACTATATAATTAAACGTCTTAAAGAAAAATACGATATTCCGGAAAGACTTGTTCATTTTGAAATAACTGAAAGTGCATCAATTAATTCGCAGTTTATGTTGAATCTACGAATCCAGAAACTGCGGGATCTTGGCTTCTTAATTGCCATGGATGATTTTGGAAGCGGTTATTCTTCCTTAAATTCGCTAAAAGATATGCCTATTGATATTTTAAAACTTGATATGGGCTTTGTATGTGGCGATGACAGCTTGAATCGTGGTGGCACAATAATTAATTATGTAGTTCGTATGGCACAGGGGCTTGAATATATTACGGTTGCCGAAGGCGTTGAAACACAGGAGCAGGCAGATTTTTTACGAAGTATAGGTGTAAATGTTTTTCAGGGCTTCTTTTATGCAAAGCCTATGCCGGAAGAAGAGTTTCTTGAATTATTAAAATCTGGAAAACGACAGGCTTCTGTTATACGTCCACGCACTTTTGGACAGATTGATATTCGAAAATTCCTTACACCAGATTCTTCAGAAAGTCTTATGTTTGAAGATTTTACAGGCCCTGCTGCAATTATTGAATATGATGATAAAACCAATGCTATTATGCTTATACGGGCAAATCATAAATATTTAAAACTTTTTGAACTCGAAGAGCTGTCTTTTGCAGATGTTAAAAGACAGCTCAGGAATCTAGTAGGGAAAACTTCCAGCGAGCTGCTTATTAATGCAATAAAAGAATCACTCAGTAAGAATATTGAAACTACCTGTGATTCAGAGGTGAGAACCTTTATAAAGCAGAATCCATTGTGGATAAAGACTCATATTTGGGAAATAAGTCATAACGGCCAGAAACATTCGCTATATCTGCTTGCAGAAGATATCACAAACGAAAAAATATCAGAAAGTACTCTGGAACTTTCAAATAATCAGCTTGCAATGCTCATGGATAATTCGCAGGTTGGTTTATGTCTTATGCATACCGAAGTTGATTTTAAACATATTATAACTGGTATAAGAACCCGTGTTCTTAGGGTAAACCAGACTTTCCTTGATATATCAGGTTATTCAGAAGAAGAAGTTCTTGCCTGGACAGAAAAAGAAGCCATGAATGTAATTCATCCGAGAGACCGTACAGGCTTTAAGGTTGCTATGGTAAAGGCATTCCTTGGTAAATTTAAAAAGCCGTATTCTTATGACTATCGTGCCATAAAGAAAGACGGCTCTTATAGAAAAGTAAGAATTCTTGTAACTGGTATTCAGCAACCGGATAAATCCTTTATGCTGATTACCAATTATATCTTACTGGATTAGTCTCGTCATTGCGAGAATTGAATAGCCCCGTCATTGCGAGGAGCGCAGCGACGAAGCAATCCATTAAGCATTCTTCTTGCTCATTGGACGAACAAGGAAGCAGCTCAAACACATAGCTACTGCATACAAAATTGTTGTAACAATAAGTACGTTCTGGTATCCAACAGGATTAGCCTGTACTCCGTGAACATCAATAAATGCACCTGTGTGCTTTACAATGAATGAAGCCATCTGGTTACCTGTAAGACCAGCAAATGCCCATGCAGAAAGTGTAATTCCGTGAATAGCAGAAATATTACCCATTCCGTAGTGGTCAGAAAGGAGGGTAGGAACGTTAGAGAATCCTCCACCGTAGCCTGCGTTTACAATGAAAATCAATGCAAGAACGAATACGATAAGAAGTGTATTTCCAGCTCCGTTTGCAATTCCCTTTGTAAGAAGAACAATTACAGTTGAAACAATTGAAAGTGTGAAAATCAACTTATAGATTGTGTTGCGGTCTTTAAGTTTATCTGCCCATGCAGAGAAACCAAGACGTCCGCCTGCGTTGAACAAAGCTGAAATTGTAGAAATGATTCCGGCAAAAGCTCCGAGTCCTACGCACTTTACAATCATCTTTTCCTGAGAAATGATTGCAAGACCACAAGTGATGTTGATATAGAACATAAGCCAGATTCCAATGTAAGAAGCAATAGGTTCTGTCTTAAGAGTTGCAATAATTCCTTCATCTTTTGATTTTGTCTGTGGTTCAACCCAGCCTTCTGGTTTAGCAAGAATAAGGTGACCAATGAACATCATTACAAAGTAAACAGCAGCAAGAATATAGAACATTTTGTAAATGCCAGTTTCGCCCATGTTATCGAGCATTCCCTGCATGATAGGAGAAGCAATAGCTTTTGCTGCTCCAAAGCCTGCTACAGCAAGACCTGTTGCAAGACCTTTTTTGTCTTTGAACCAGAGCATAAGTGTTTTTACTGGAGAAAGATATCCGGTACCAAGACCTACACCCATAATAAAACCATAACTGATGTAGATTCCTACAAGAGAAAGAACGCTGTGCTGATGATTTCCACCATACCAGATGAAAAAACCTGTTCCAGCCATACCAAGTGCAAAAGTGATAGATGCAATTAAAGAAGACTTGTGGATGTTTTTTTCTACAAGACCACCAAGGAAGGCAGCTGACATACCAAGGAAGAAGATTGCAAAGCTGAATGCCCATTCTACAGCGCCTTTAGAAAAGCCGATGTAGTTTGCAATTTCCTGACTGAAGATAGACCAGCAGTATACAGTACCGATACTGCAATGGAGAAGAAGAGCCGGGATTGCACCACGGATCCATTTGTTCTGAATGTTTTTCATTTTTTTATAATTCCTTAGGACTAAAAGTATTGAATACTATTTTATCAATCTTTAGAACTTTGTTCTATATCCTATATCAAGTGAAAAACCACGTTCAGAGTGACCATTCATAAATTCTTTAATGCGTGCTGTTGCCTGCATGTGTAATTCACCCGAAAGGAAAGTTGTTGTGAAGTAAGGTGTAATATTTATATTGTAGCCGTTTTCTGTCAGATTCATAAAATCTTTAATATCAGTAAAATACTTTCCCGTAAAAGAAGCACAGATATGGGTTCCGTAAGTTATCTGGTTGGATCCCATAGTTGATGCTTCTCCGTAAATGTTTACATCAGCTCCAAGTGTGTCATCAACAAAAAGAAGTTTGTCTACAGTTGCCTGAGGCAAACTGAAAACACTGATGTTAAGATGTCCGTTTCCTAAACGAAGTCTAGGTTCAACCAGAAGGTAGACTTCTTTAGGATCAATAATTGAGCTGTCCTGTTTTTTTGTAAAGCTTGCATTATAAATACCCGCCTGAATAAAAAGCGAATTTGTAAAGTTGTTTCCAAGCAGAAGGGTAGTACCAGCATGCCAGTAAATTTTTTCTACGGCAATAATTACATCTTCTCCACGATATTTATCTGCAAGAGGAACGCCAATGCCACCTGCAAAGTCAAGAGTCAGATAGCGGAGTACAGTGGCAAAACGCAGGTCTGTATTGAAAACATAATAGTCTTCATCTTCATGATTCATATAGAGGTATCCGCCAAAGGCAATCGGTTCATTGTACAGTTTGATGATATCAGAAACACCTACACCAAAATGAGGGTAAAGAATTGACCCTGCAAGACCAAGGTAGCTTTCTGTAATTTTTGAGCCTATAGGTTTAATGTTAAAATATCTCTGAAGGAATACATCAGAACCAATAGGGTCATAAGTTCCCATAAAGGCACTGAAGTAGTTTGCGCTCGTGTACATATTTCCGCGCATAATCAAAGAAAGTTCATCAATCTGGAATTTTGCATCTGTAGCATGAAAAATAGACTCGCTTAATAAATCACCTGTATTAATGGAAAATTCCAGATGGCTCCAGAGATTTTGTGAAAAGTTAAACTGTCCTGCAAAAAATGCCTGGAGTTTGAGGTCTGGGTCAAAAGATTCTGTTTCTTCCGGATTAGCCGCATAGTTTAATTTTCCGCCAGCATATCCGGAAAAGGAGGTTGCAGCAAACAGTCCAGAGGTAATAAAAAAGGCTGCTAATATAGAAATAAAATGCTTTGCTTTCATGATTGTCTTCATAATATAAAACTCCTGCTTCTTTATCGGCATAAAATATATGTTACATTAGAAAAAACGCAAAAATCAAGATAAAAAGAAATTTATCATAAAAATAAGTTTTCGCTTGAAATCTCNTGATTTTCGAGTTATAATAGTTCTATATGAGTGATTATCTTGACCCGAATAACGAAGAACTGTTGAAAGACTTCTTCGCAGAAGCAGAACAGCAGGTAGAACAGCTGGAGAGTAATATTCTCGTTATTGAAAATGATCCTTCAAATCACGAAGCGATTGATGAGATATTCCGTGCCGCACATACACTAAAAGGCGGTTCTGCAACAGTAGAAATGATGGAGCTTTCTCACTTTACGCATATTGTAGAAGATGTGCTTGATGAGATTCGTTCGGACAGGCTAAAGGTTGATGAAGATGTTGTAGACCTTCTTCTTACTTCCATTGATGTAATCAAGGCAATGCTTGAAGCCCGCCAGAACGGAAGTGTTTACGAAGAAAACATTGACTCTATTGTAGATAAACTTCATGGTTATATTCCTCAGAGTGGTGGAAAGGCACCTGCAAAGGCCGCTTCAAAACCGGCTCCTGCTGCACCAAAACCGGCACCGGTTCAACAGCCTGTTGCTGCAGCACCCGCTGCCTCTTCTTCAATTATACTTCCTTCAATCACAGAAGAAGATTTTGCAGAGTTAAAGCAGACTTGTGAAGGAAATCAGAAACTCTGGTGTATTGCAGTTAAATTCGATGAAAGCAATCCTATGAATACGGTTGGTGGCATTCAGGTATTTGCCGCCCTCAAAAATGTAGGAAATGTGCTTAAAACCGTTCCAGACTTTGATGCTCTTTACGAAGATCAGTTTTACGAGAATGTTTTCTATTATTTGGCTACAGATGCTGAAGGTCCCGAAATCGAAGACTGTGCCTTTTTGAGTGATGTTACTCTTATTACAGATGCTCATCTTCTCGAAGACTATACTACAGGAACAGAAGCAGATCCTTCTGTTGCAAAGGCAGTAGAAGCAGCTGCACCAAAGGCTTCGGCTCCTAAAACAGCCCCAAGTGCTCCTGCTGCTTCAGCTCCAATTACTCCATCAGACGATGTGCCTGCAGGAAAAATGTCTTCTGCACAGGAAGAACTTCTTGGTGACATTCTCAATGACAATGTACTTAAGCCAGAGCCTAAGAAAGAAGAAAAGAAGCCGGAACCAAAGAAAGAAGCTGGTGCAGCTCACGCACAGCAGGGCTCAATCCTTCGCGTAGACTCACGCCGCATTGATAATCTTTTGAATCTCGTTTCAGAGGCTGTTATCAATAAAGCATCTTTCAACCAGCTTGCAATGCAGAATGCTGCTGAGCTTTCTCACTTCCAGTCAATCGAAGCAGAGTATAAGGAACGCTTACATAGTCTCTTTGATAAGTTACCAGATTATATGGAACAGATTAAAGAGGGTGCTTCTTCTGTAGAAATCAGAAAGAATATTATGAAAGAATATGGCTCACTCAGCAATATGTTTGATGAGTATGAATCAGAAGCAAAGGGAATTTCAGGTAAGTTCCGTTCTTATACACAGAACCTTGGAACAATTGCCAGCGATCTTCAGGAAGGCGTAATGAAAATCCGAATGGTTCCTATCAATCAGATTTTCAGCCGCTTCCCACGCGTAGTCCGCGACCTTCAGCGTGACCTTAATAAAAAAATTGACCTTGTAATTGAAGGTGAAGAAACAGAACTTGATAAGTCTGTAGTAGAAGATTTGCTCGATCCAATCATGCACTGTGTACGTAATTCTGTAGACCATGGTATTGAAACTCCGGAAGTTCGTGCTGCTGCAGGAAAGCCTGAAACAGGTACAATTCTTCTTAAAGCTTCAAACGAAGGTAACCAGATTGTTATTGAAATAAAAGATGATGGTGCTGGTATCGACGTAGAAAAGGTTCGTAAAAAGGCTGTAGAACGCGGTCTTATTCATCCGGATAAGGCTGTTACAGAGCAGGATGCCTATAATCTTATTATGCAGCCAGGCTTCTCTACTGCAGATAAGATTTCAAATATTTCTGGTCGTGGAGTAGGTCTTGATGTTGTAAAAACTATGATTAACAACCTTAAAGGAACAATTTCCATTAACTCTGCAAAGGGTAAGGGAACTTCCTTTATCATCAAATTGCCGCTTACTCTTGCAATTATTCAGGGCTTGCTCGTTCGCGTTGGAAAAGAAGTTTACTCAATTCCAATTGCAAACGTAATTGAAAGTCAGTGCATTAATATTTCGGAAATCAACCATATTGATAACTACGAAATTATGAATGTACGTAATGAAGTAATCAGTGTATTGCGTCTCTCTCGTTTGTTCGGAATTAAAGAATCTGTTCAGACTGATGAATGCTATATTGTAATTGTTGGTTCACAGGAAAAGAAAATTGGTGTAATGGTAGATGCACTTATTGGTGAAGAGGATGTTGTAATTAAGCCTCTGAAAGACCAGTTCACTAATTCTCCTGGAATTGCCGGTGCATCTATTCTTGGTGATGGTTCTGTTTCGCTGATTATCGATGTTAGTCAGCTTCTTGAGCTCGGTGTAAAGCAGGAACTTCTTGCACAGGCTCAGGAGCAGGCTCAGTACATGCAGTAATAGAGGTGTTTTTATATGAGTGCAGAAAATGAGACTTTAGTTGCGACAGAAATTGCCGCTCAACTTGAAGAAAAAAAAGAAAATGCCGCTATAGTTGATTTTAAGATGGTAACTTTCTCTCTTGCGGATAAAGATTATTCTATTGACATTATGCATGTAAAGGAAATTGCAAAGGCTGGACGTTTTACTTACGTTCCGAATACACTTCCTTTTGTGCTTGGTGTTTATAATCTTCGCGGTGAGATCATTCCTATTCTTGATTTGAGAATCTTCTTCAACATTGAGGTTCCGCCTCGTGATGAAAATAAACTTGAGAATATGCTTATTCTTCAGGTAGAAGATCAGAAATTTGGCGTTGTCGTTGACAAAATTGACAAGGTAATTGGTGTTCAAAAGAGTACAATTCAACCACCTCATCCTTTGTTTGGCGACATCAATATTAAGTATATTGACGGTGTAGTTGAAAGCAATAATCGCCTCTACGTTTTGCTTGATATAACCCGTATCTTCTCGTCAAAAGAAGCTGCCGAAGCAACTGTGCCAGGAACTCCTTTTGAAAAACCTCAGAAAATCGTAAAACAGCCACAGCAGAGTGCACCTGTACCGAAGGCACAGGCAGCAGCAATAGTTCAGGGAGAAATGGTAAAATCTCCTGCTGATATTGCAAAGAGCATTTCTGGTGGTAACTCCGATACAGAAGAAGAATCTTCTGTAGACATTAAATTTATTAGCGAAAGCCTTCTTACCTATAAGAATTTCACTGTGTCTTCAGTGAATTCATCTTGGGTAAAGCACAGATATTCAGAATGGTCTAAGGAGACTAAAAAGAATCAGCTTCAAAATTCTGAAGATGCAGATTCATTCCTTAAAACTTTCTGGTCACAGTTCACTGGCAGCTGGTGGTCAAAAGAATATGCTGATGCTTTGTTTAAGATTCTTCCTGATAATGCAGCAAAGCAGATTGTTGTATGGAATCCTGGCTGTGGAAAAGGCACGGAAACATATTCTCTGGCATGTGTTCTCAAGAAGCGTTATCCAGATGCAAAAATCAGAATTTATGCACAGGATATAGATCTTCTGAGTGTTTCAAATGCAGGGCTTATGTCTGTTCCAGCAAATCTTGCTTCAGATTGGTATGCTTCTTATTTGACAAAAAAAGCAAATGGCGAGTATACTTTTAATCAGGATATTAAAGACAGCATAATGTTTGAGTACCACGACTGCAAGAACACAAATGCACTGCCTATGGTAGACATTATTTTTGCGCGCGATATTCTTTCTCTGCTGGATGAAAAGGCTCAGGAATCTGTAGTTGCAGACTTTATTGAAAAGATGAAGGGTAATGCAATTGCAATTATCGGTGAAAACGAAGCGATGCCAGATTCCTTTAGTTTTGGTGAGAATGCTGTTGGTACGCTTGTGGCGTATACAAAGGATTAAATAAGCAAATTAAATAGGAGATTAAGATGCGAGTAGAGTATATTAACCCGTTTGTNTGAAACTTCATTCCGTGTACTTCAGGAGGTACTCGGAGGTGCAGAGGTAAAACGCGGTGATTTGTATTTGAAATCAACTGCTATGCCTGTAATGGGTGTTGCTGCATTGGTTGGTCTTGCTGGAGATGTAGAAGGCCGTGTTCTTTTTGACATGACTATGGAAACTGCATTGAATATTGCATCTGCAATGAACGGTGAGACTCTGCCGGAATTTGATGATTTGGCTAAAGCTACTATCAGCGAGCTTGCAAACCTTATTACAGCTCAGGCTGTAACAAAGCTTCATGAGCTTGGCTTCAGATTCGACCTTACACCACCAGCACTTTTTGTTGGTCAGAAAATGGAGATTGCAGCGCTTGGTGGAACTACAGACAGTGTAGAGGCACTTATCGTTCCTCTTATTTCTGATTGTGGTAAAATTGAAGTAAACGTTTCTATCAGGGAACGTGCATAAAATATTCTAAAGGAGTAAGAACATGAAAACAACAAACGATTTTCCAACAATCAA
>OCVV011339556.1_pt1 | contig 32977 bp, 26 predicted proteins | sample 1539721 | NCBI WGS metagenome assembly OCVV01 (sample SAMN02144230, study PRJEB22623) | gut metagenome | biome: sheep rumen | host: Ovis aries | place: New Zealand | reverse complement strand
CAACCAAGGAGATTACACCAAGGCATTGGAATACTATACCAAGGCTCTGGTTATTCAGAAAAACATCTATGGTGAAAACCATCCTGATGTAGCCAGGTCGTACAACAACATCGGTGCTGTTTACTACAAACAAGGGGATTACACCAAGGCATTGGAATACTATACCAAGGCTCTGGTTATTCAGAAAAACATCTATGGTGAAAACCATCCTGATGTAGTCAGGTCGTACAACAACATCGGTGCTGTTTACTCCGACCAAGGAGATTACACCAAGGCATTGGAATACTGTACCAAGGCTCTGGTTATTCAGAAAAACATCTATGGTGAAAACCATCCTGATGTAGCCAGGTCGTACAATAATATCGGTTTGGTTTACTACAACCAAAGCGATTACACCAAGGCGTTGGAATACTATACCAAGGCTCTGGTTATTTGGAAAAACATCTATGGTGAAAACCATCCTGATGTAGCCACTTCGTACAACAACATCGGTTTGGTTTACTACAACCAAGGCGATTACACCAAGGCGTTGGAATACTATACCAAGGCTCTGGTTATTCAGAAAAACAACTATGGTGAAAACCATCCTGATGTAGCCACTTCGTACAACAACATCGGTTTGGTTTACTACAACCAAGGCGATTACACCAAGTCACTAGATTCTTTCACCAAGTCTTTGTCCATATTAAAAAGCACATTGGGGGAAACTCACCAATATGCCCAAATCACTCAAGTCATTATTGACAAAATAAAATCCCTTTTGGAGCCCAACAAGAACCGAACACAAGTCAATTAACTCTTTGATTTGACGATAGAAATCAATCTATGGAATTACCATACAAATATTTCGCCTTCATATCCTACAGTTCGCGCGACCAGGCGTGGGGGGGGCGGCTGCAGCGGAAACTGGAGCACTACCGGATGCCTGCGACGCTGTGCAGCGAACGCGGATGGAAGCGCAATCCTATGGATCCGGTGTTCTTTGCACCGACCGACATCCAGCCGGGTGGCTTGACCGAAGAACTGCGGGAACGCCTTCGTTCGTCACAGCACCTTATTGTCATCTGCTCGCCTCATTCGGCACAATCGGAATGGGTAGGCAAGGAGATTGAATACTTCCACAAACTGGGGCGCACCCAGAACATCCACCTGTTTATCGTCGACGGCAAACCCAACAGCGGTGACCCTGAAACGGAATGCTTCAACCCCGCGCTCCAGCGATTAGGGCTACCCGAAATACTCGGAGCTAACATTCACGAGCACGTATTCCGCAGCACTCGCCTCAACCGCGAACGTGCCTACGTACAGCTTATTTCCAAGCTGCTTGATGTCGAATTCGACAGCATCTGGCAGCGGCACCGTCGCCTTATGCGACAAAAAACCGCTGCTTGGACTGTGGGGGGCGTCGCGGTCCTTTCCGCTCTCTTCCTCGTATGGCGCAACAGCCAACCTGTCGACGTTGCAATCACCCTTTCCGAAGCATCCGAACACAACGACCAACTGCCACCCTTAGAGGAGGCTGTCGTAACACTGTATCTGCCTAACGAAATCAAAACGGACACGCTGCGAAGCTTCGATAGTAAAATAACATTCTCAAACATACCACACAATCTGTTGAACCAAGCTGCCCGCATAACAATTGCCTGTGCCGACTTTATGCCGATCGACACATCTGTTGCCGTTCAGCAAACCATAGAACTCGGCATGCATCGCGACCCCCTCATGTATGGTGATATACGTGTCCTGTTGTGGAATCCTGACAAAGAGATAACATATCCTGGTTCGGAGGTCTCTTTTGAAGACCAAAGAATAACAGCCGACGACAGTGGCTATCTTAAAACCTTTTTCCCGCTCAATAAGCAGCACCGCAAATACCGCATTCACTCAGATCAACTGATTCTGAAAGACACTACTTTTATTATGCCAAGCAGTCCCGATGCCATCATTCAGGTTGCCGGGTACAAATAAAAAAGAATTGATATCTTTGCACCGATAAAATCATAATCACAATGACCCCAAACGCCAACGAAATAGACCATCTCTGCCGCGAAAAAGAGCAGGAGTTGCTCAACCAATACTATGGCAACCTCGCGAAGGAGGCCGCCTACGAACAGCCGGAGACGATAGGGGACTATACCCCAAACCTACCCCTGCAGATCGAAGCGGAATACAAGACCTTCCTCGAGGGGCTTTGGAAAGAGTATGCTCCCGACGACTTGAAGGGAACGCCGTTAGTACTGGAGGAGCAGAAACTACGCGACATCGTCACGCAGGACGACCGCGAGCTCGTGGCCCAGGCCCACCAGAAGGCCACCACACAGACCCTCTGGGAGCGCCTCACCAAAAGCAACCACAAGGATGTGACACACTACAAGTACCTGCTGAAGGAGTACACCCGTGAACTGCTAGCGACCATGCGTCTCGACTTTATGGAAGAGATCACGGGCCACCACATCGCAGGCAAGACTTTCGAGAACGAATGACCGACCGCGAAATCATACAAGGACTGATTGCACGCGACGACCGCGTGACACGAGACTTCTTCTTCGCCCGCTGCCGTCCGCTGTTTCTGAGCATCATCCACAAGGTATTCAACCATGAGGTAGAATACGACGAGTTTGTCAACGAGTTGTACCTGTATCTGATGGCGGACGATGCCAAGCGGCTCCGCGAGTTCGAATACCGCAGCAGCGTCTACCAGTGGTTGAAGGTGGTGGCTGTCCGGTTCTTCATCAGGAGACGACGCAAGATGATAGAAACGAGCCGTCCTGCGCCTCTTTACGACGAGGGCGATGAGCCCGCCGACGACAGCTACCCGGCCTCAACCGACATAGAAAACCTCTTTGCCCTGATGCCCAACCAGCGCTACGTCCATGTTATCCGCCGACTCATCCTTGAGGACGAAGAGCCAGCACTATTGGCGAAAGAGCTGGGCATCACGGTAGACAACCTTTACAACATCAAGCGGCGGGCCATGGCACAACTGACCCAGGTCGCCCTTAACGATATTAAAAAATATGAAAGATAACGACACCCTATCCGACCAGCTTGTGGCAGCATTCCTCGACGGCAATACCGACGAGACGGAGACCCTCCGCGTGCTGGATGCCCTTGCCCACGACGCCGAACTGCGCGAGGTGATGGAGGTTGCCACCTGTATTGACGACGACACCATAGAGCCCAGCGACGAACTGCCGATGTTGAAAATGGCGGCCGAAAGCGGCGACAATGTCTGCAGTGTGATGTGCGAAGCCTACGTGCTGCGCCGCCGTGGCATTGCGTTCGACGAGAGCGCTCTGCTCGCGACAGCGCGCCAAAACCACTGGCTGTCGACCCAGGGAACACCGCTCCACGCCATCGGTCTGCTGCTGGCACAGTGGGGACTGATGGTGACACGCAAATATGACGCCACGCTGAACGACATCCGCAATGCATTGGCTGTCGACAACGATGTGCTTGTGGTGGTCGACAGCGACAAACTCCACCCCGACCAGCCCGACCCAGAGGACGAACCCAACCACGCCGTCGTTGCAAAAGCCATCGATGACGACACAATCACCATCTTCGACCCTGAACAGCGCACTACCTCCAGCATTCCACTCCCCACATTCGAAAAGGCCTGGCGCGAATCACAATGCTACCTGGTGCGTGTGTTGCAGACGATAGACGACTACCGGCCGCAACCCATCAATCTCGACGACATCCGGTTGACCGACGACCTGATGGAACTGCGCGAAGCCATTGCAGAAAACACCCACGAGGTGTGGGCCGCTGCCCGGAGCAAGGAAGGATGGACATACGGCGCCCAGCGCGACGACACACGCAAGATACACCCTGACCTCGTCCCCTACTCGGCACTGCCCGACAGCGAGAAAGAATACGACCGGCAGATGGCTTTCGACACCATCAAACTGCTAAAGAAGATGGGATATGATCTCGTAAAGAGAAAAAAGTGAAGCTGATGATAGGTTTACCCCTTCCGATGCCTCTTTACATAGGTAATCAACTGGAAATCTAAAGATGAACGACAAGACCTACACCCCCCACCCTATTGACACATCGGCCATCCACCTAAGCGATGAGCTTGAGCCTCTTACCGAACAGATGGCCAAAAACGTCCACGAGATTTGGGCACAAACCCGCATTGCACAGGGATGGACTTACGGCCCCGAACGGGACGATGCCAAGAAGAAGCACCCTTGCCTGGTGCCCTACGAGCAGCTGCCCGAGGAAGAAAAGGTATACGACCGCAACACCAGCATCGAAACGCTGAAGTTCATTCTGGAGGCTGGGTTTGTCATCACACCCAAGCCATAAGGTTTCATTCCCATCATTCGATTCCGCCCACTTGAGAGTCTTTCCCTGAAAGACTCTTTTTTTTCGCGTATACCGATAGATTTTCGTCCATAAGCGCCTCTTTATAGGAAAATATCAATCACACATCAAAATCGGACACAACTATGAAAAAAGCAATCAAGGCCCTATGGCATGGAATCAACGCCGTCTTTACGGCCATGGTCAACTGGATAGCCACCCTATTCGGCATGAAGGACAACAGCAAGTATGGGCGCGTACTGCGGCGTGTGACAGGCTCGGCATTCGCGCTGCTGGTCCTCACTGTGGCAGTGCTGACGCTGGTGCGCTTCGGTCGTAACATCTACTGGAGCATCAGCAACTCCTGCGGCATCTATACCCGTCAGAGTGACATTCACCTTGCCGACTCTTTTGGCGACAACCTCTTCTACTACGACGACACCTGGGGCGACAAGGGCTATCTGGCCGACAGCAACGGTCGAAAACTACTGAAGCACATCCTTTACATCCACCGCCCGCTCGATGGCGACTCGCTGGTCTACTTCAGCGACGGCGACAAGCGGGGCTATTTCCACATGCGCGATGGACATGTCGTGGTCAAGCCCACCTACGAACATGCGTGGGTCTTCAGCGAAGGCCTGGCCGCTGTCGAAGAGAAGGGCCGGATCCTGTTTATCGACACCACGGGTCACGTAGCCATCGACGGAGGCTTTGCCTACAACCAAAGCGACGACGGCTATGTGTTCCACCGTGGCCACTGCGCTGTGAACGACGCATTGGGACGCCATATGGGCCTCATCGACACAGCCGGATGCTGGGTGATCGAGCCGCAGTGTACACTCGTGCTTCCGGTTGACACCTTCTGGCTGGTGCGATGGGAGGACCGTCAGGCTGTATTCACCTTCGACTTGGACACCGTGATACCTGCGACGCAGGGCACCATCTACATAGAGGACACCGCCATCTACGTCACCCATGCCGACCATACACAGCACGTCCATTCGCGTCAGGGCAAGCTTGTCGCCGACAATCAAATCCGGAATGTGAAGCAGTTGATGTACAACACCGACGAGATGATATACCAGAAGGAGAGCGACTACAACGAGGAGGCGGAGGAGTACGACACCTACCTGGCGCCCACCACACGACAAGCCGTTGCCACCTGCTTCCAGTACGAAAGCGAACCCGGATGGTACGGCCTGCTCAGTCCGGAGGGGCATCGGCTGACACCGCCCAGCTTCCTCTCGATCAAAGCTGTGGACAAGGACCTCTACCTCTGCGAGACCACCCACGGAAACGGGAGACTGCTCAACAGCCGCGGACAGGAGGTGGAGTGACGTGCTGCCATATACACCAACGAGAGGGGCATCCCATGATGGGACGCCCCTCTCGTTATGTTCAGCAATACTAATCTACAAACTTGATGTCCTTGACGTTGAGTTGGATTTCGGTGCGGCCGCGCCAGTAGTTCTCCTCGAGTTGGTAGCAGAGGTCGAAGCGTTCACCCTTGCGCATCCGCGAGTAGGCCTCGCCTTGTTGGAAGGCGATGGCCGGGTAGGGCGAGGTGCGTTCCATGATGGGGATGGCGTTGAACTTAAGGTGGTTGGTACCCACGATGCGGGCACCGCCGGTGTCGACCAGCTCGCGGCTGACGAAGACCGGCACGTTGTTCTCCGGCCCGAAGGGGGCAAACTGCTTGAGGATGCGGAGGAACTTGGGGGTGATCTGCGAGAAGCCGAGCTCGCAGTCGACCTCCACCTCGGGCACCACCTCCTCGGGACCCAGCCCTTCGCGCACCAACTGTTCGAAGCGGTCGAGGAAGGCGCGCATATTCTCCTTGCGGAGGCTGACACCGGCGGCACTCTTGTGGCCGCCGAAGTGTTCGAGCAGGTCGGCGCATTTCTCGAGGGCCTCGTGCACGTCGAACTCCTTGAGCGAGCGGGCCGAGCCTGTGATGAGGCCATCGGAGCCCTCGGTGAAGACGATTGTGGGCTTGTTGTAGGCCTCGACGATGCGGCTAGCCACGATGCCCACCACGCCGCGATGCCAGCCCGGGTCGTAGAGCACCAACGACTGACGCCCGCGATAGAAGGCGTCGTTGTCGATGCGACGCTTGGCCTCCTCGGTGGCGCTGGTGTCGAGGTCCTTGCGCTCCATGTTGTAGGCGTTGATGTCCTCGGCCAGCTGTCGGGCGATGTTGGGGTCTTCGGTGAGCATGAGGCGCACGCTGTCGAAGGCGCTCCGGATGCGTCCGGCGGCGTTGATGCGGGGACCGACGAGGAAGACGAGGTCGCTGATGGTGAGTTCCTTCTCGAAGTAGCCGGCCTTGGCGCGGTCGGCCTGGTCGGAGGCGTCGGCCTGGTCGGCCTTGCGGCGGTCGACATGGCCGTACTTGAGGATGGCCTCGATGCCGGGGCGGGGCTTGGTGTTGAGCACCCGTAGGCCGAAGAAGGCCAGCACGCGGTTCTCGCCCATGATGGGCACGATGTCGCTGGCGATGCTGACGGCCACCAGGTCGAGGTACTTCAGCAGGCGAAGCTTGAGGTCCTCCTGGCGCTGACGGCGCGAGGCGTCGAGCTGCTCGGGCAGGTCGCAGAGGCGCACGCCCATACGCTGCTCGAGGTGGGCCTCGACGATCTTGAAACCGATGCCGCAGCCGCTGAGTTCTTTGTAGGGATAGGGACAGTCGACCTGCTTGGGGTCGAGCACGGCCACAGCCCGCGGCACCTCGTCGCCCGGCAGGTGGTGGTCGCCGATGATGAAGTCGATGCCGTACTGCGCCGCGTAGTCGACCTGCTCCATGGCCTTGATGCCGCAGTCGAGGGCGATGACGAGTTTGACGCCCGTCTCGCGCGCGTAATCAATACCTTGATACGAGATGCCGTAGCCCTCGCGCTCGCGGTCGGGGATGTAGAAGTCGATGTTGCGGTCGAGCTCTTTGAGGTAAGAGTAGACCAAGGCCACTGCCGACGTGCCGTCGACGTCGTAGTCGCCGTAGACCATGATGCGTTGGCCATCTGCTATCGCGCGGTTGATGCGGTCTATCGCGTTCTGCATACCTTTCATAAGGTACGGATCGTGGATCTGGTCCAGCCCCGGACGGAAGAAGCGACGCGCCTCTTCAAAGGTTGTAACACCCCGCTCTACGAGCAGAGTGGCGATGATTCGGTCAACGCCCAGCGATGCAGCAAGATTTTCAACAGTCTCTAAATCATAGTCTTGTTTAATAATCCAACGTTTTTCTTTCATATTTTTCTGGCCGTAAAATTACAACTTTTTTCCGACATGGCAAAAAAAATTCGCGCCGACGACGCAAATCCCCCTCTTTTTGCAGGTGCCAGACAGGCTTTTCGGGCGCTCGCGCAAGGCCGCGAAGCAGAGATGATGCAGAGGGGATGCAGAGGGGATGCAGAGGGGATGCAGCGAAGGGAGGGAAAAAACAAGGGGTTCGGTGCTCCGAACCCCTGATGGTTTGAGGTCGCTTCCGGATTTGAACCGGAGTAGCAGGTTTTGCAGACCTGTGCCTAGCCCCTCGGCCAAACGACCCTTTCTAACTCTTAAATCGGATGCAAAATTACGAACATTTTGCGAACTGACCAAATAAAATTGCAACATTTTCTTTAAATCGGTGATTTTCATCTGCTAATTTCAGAAAAATGTGTATCTTTGCAGCGTGAAAAACAAGGTAATTTACTCGCTATTTGTCGCAGTTTTACTGCTTTCGGCCTGCCAAAAGCGCGTCGCTACCGACCCGTTGCGGCGTGCCCATGCCGACGGGTTGAACAAAGAAGCCTTCATGTACCGCTACCGGCAGCCCGACAGCTGCATCGCCCTCTCGCAGCGGGCGCTACAATACATACAGGACTCGCTGCCCGAATATGTCGACGGCGAGCTGCGGGCGCTGAACAACATGGCCTTCGCCTACTACCAGAAAAGCGACCGCACCAATGCCAACGTGGCGCTGGACCGCGTGGACAAAACCATCTGTCTGCGGCAGGAGGGGATGCGCAACGGCGACATCGAGGGGGTGATCCAACACCTGCTGCGGGCCCGTCTGCTGCAGCGCGACTGCCGGCTGGCCGACTGCTACCGGCTGCTCTACGACATCGACCGCAGCGGCATCCTCGACCGCAACCGGGGCCACCTGCTCTACAACTACGCCCAGAGCGAATACTACATCACCTCGCTGGTGCTCAACTTCCACTATCGCGACGGCAAGGAGGCCGACGTGCGCACCCTGCTCCACGAGGTGGAGGCCCGGCGCGCCGACCTGCGCGTGGACTACGCCCAGGACATGGCCCTCAACTACGCCCTCGCCTACGGCTGGCAAAGCGCCGGCGAGAGCACCACCGCCCTCGACTACTGCGAGCGCAACTTCGACATTCTCGACCTCGGTCCGCAGACCTTCTGCATCTTCCACTACGCCAACACCCTGCAGATGATGGCCCTGGCCCTGCGCAGCGTGCCGGGCACCGTGCCGCCGGACAGCGTGCTGGCCCTCTACGACCAGGCCCGGAGCGTCTTCTTCGACTACGGAGACCCCTACCAGATGCTGGGCGGCACCACCTCGACGGCCCGCTTCGCCCTGCTCATCGGCGACACCGCCTTCGCCCACGAGGTGCTCGGCGAGTGGCGTTCGCTGCGGGGCTCCTGGCAACCGTTCAGCGCCCCCAAGATGGAACTGGGCTACTTCGACGTGCTGCTCCGCAGCCGCATGGCCTCCAGTCCCGACCAGGCCCGCGTCTGGTACGAGCACCACGCCGAACTGCAAGACCTCATCAAGCAGCGCGAGCGCGAGGATTTCGCCCTGCAACAGACGCTGGCCACCGCCAACCGGCGCAGCCGCTGGATGAGCCGCACGGCCCTGGGCTTCGGCGTGCTGACCCTGCTGCTGCTGGGGCTCACGCTGCTCCTCTGGCGCAACGCCCTGCGGCTGCGGCGCGAGAAGCGCCAGCTCGAGGCGGCCAAACGGCGCGACGTGGAGCGCATAGCCAACGTGGAGACCTGCCTCAGCGTGATGCGCCACGACATATCGCCCTTCATCGGCTACCTGCGCAGCCCCAACCTCACGCCCGAAGTGCGCTCCGAGGTGCTGGAGCAACTGCTGCGCACCTTCGACAACATCAAGAACTGGACCCGCCTCTCGATTCCCAGCGGGCTGGTGTTCAACGCCTCGCGCTTCCCGTTGCAGGAGGTCTTCGACGAGGTTCGCACCCAGGTGGTCCGCCCCCGCGCGGGCGTCGAGCTGCGCTTCGAGGCCAGCAGCCAGACCCTCTGGGCCGACCGTCTGCTGACGGTGATCCTGCTTCGCAACCTGGTCAACAACGCCCTCCAGCACACCGCGGCCGGCACGGTGAGCGTGAGCAGCGGCGAGTGGCTGTCGGAGGGCGGCGAGCGCTTTGTGGACATCACGGTGGCCGACACCGGCAGCGGCATGAGCGCCGAGCAGCAGGAGAGCCTCTTCCGCGCCGACCGCACCATCAACGGCGACCACGGCTTCGGCCTCATCCTGTGCCGCTACATCATCAAGAAGCACGACGACCAGACGCGCCGCGGCTGCAAGCTCTGGGCCGAGAGCGCCGAAGGCCGGGGAACCACCATGCATGTGCGCCTGGCGGAAGGGTGAGGTTTAAGGTTTAAGGTTTAAAGTTTAAGGTTTAAGGTTTAGGGGTGGAGGGGGATAAAATTACATCTACTCAAAAGATATAGAAAACAACAAACCACGATGGACAAGATACGAGTGATGATGGTCGACGACGAACCGCTGATACGGAAGGTCGTCAAAATGGAGATGAACAGCCGCGACGTGAGCGTGGAGAGCGGCGATGTGGACGGGAGCGTCATGCGCCGCGTCGAGATGGTGGAGACCTTCGCCGACGGCCCCTCGCTGCTGGCGGCCCTCGAGGGCGGCATGCCGCCCGACTACCTGCTGGTCGACATGGAGTTCCAGGGCGAGCCCACGGGCGGCCTGATGATCACCCGCCGCATCCACGAGCGCTATCCCTCGGTGCGGGTGATCATCTTCTCGGGCCGGTTCGACAACCCGGAGGAGGGATCGCAGCCGGAAGCCGAGGGGCGCCTGCACCGCGTGCACGAGATCGGGCGCGTGGTCATGGAGGCCCTCGCGCTGGGCGCCAGCGCCTTCGTCAGCAAGAACGCCGCCGGCGGCTTCTCGGTGGAGAACATACTGCGGGCCATCGCCTGCCTCGAGCGCGGCGAGCGCTGCTACTTCAACTACCCCGTCATGCTCACCCTCAAGGAGGCCGCCGAGCGCTACTTCCGCCTGGTGGAGGGCCACGATCCCTCGTTCGAGCTGAGCGCCACCGAGCGGCAGCTGCTGCTGCTCGAGGCCGCTGGATGCACCGCCAACGAGATCTCCAACCGCCTCGACGAGAGCGACAAGAGCATTCAGGAGCGGCAGAAGGACCTCTCGCGCCGCCTGGGCATCGTCAACAAGAGCGCCGCCCGCGTGGCGAAGGCCATCTCGCTGGGGCTGATCGCGCCGGCCGAGGTGCAGTTCCTGCCCCGGCAGTAGCCCCGCCGCCGGCCGCCCGGACCCGCACCGAAGGCAAAAGTTTAACATCATTTAACTTTTCAGCCCCTTTTCGCGCCCTGGCACAAAATCTTTCAAAAAGCACCAACCGCCTGATTTCCAAGCATCATGCAGGGGCGCATGCCTGGATGATGCCTGGATGATGCCTGGGGGATGCTTGGAGGATGCTTGGAGGGTGGGTGCAAAGTGCTCTGTATGAGGCCTTGGCGGGGGGCCGACGGGGCGGAAGGGCGATTTCTTTCTGTATGTCAGGATTTTTTTGTACATTTGCGGTCAGAAAAAGATGAAGGTAATACGTACCATACTTCTCATCCTCAACGCGATACTGGCGTTGGGGCTGGTGGCGACGACCCTGGGTGCCACCCTGGCGCCGTCGCAGAGCGTGGTGCCGAGCGCGCTGGCGTTCGGCTACCTGCCGCTGCTGGCGGCCAACGGGCTGATGGTCGTGGTGTGGCTGCTGATGAAGCGGTGGACGTGGCTGCTGAGCGCTGCCGCCATCGCGCTGCGGTGGGCCACGCTGGGCATGTTCATCCAGCTGACCGGCACCTCGCGCGTGCCCGACGCCGAGGAGCATCCCGCGATGGTGAGCCTGATGACCTACAACGTGCACCAGTTCCAGGGCCGCGACAACAACCCGCAGCAGTCGGACAGCATCGCGGCCGACTTCCTGGCCCTCGTGCGCAAGCACCGTCCCGAGGTGCTCTGCCTGCAGGAGTACGCCGCGCCCAAGACGCTGGCGCTGACCGACAGCCTCACGCTGCTGGGCTACAACCACTACTACGGCGCCCACACCTCGGCCCGCGGCCTGCCCTACGGCACGGTGGTCTTCAGCCAACTGCCCATCACCTACGTCAACCGCCTCGACAGCGAGAAGCTGCTCGTGGAGCTGCACAAGGAGGGTCGGCGGATGCGCGTGTGCAACATCCACATGGACAGCTACCGCTTCGACGCCGAAGACCGCGAGGAGATCGAGCGCATGCGCCGCGGCGCGATGCAGCCGTCGAGCCGCCGCACGCTGGCCAAGGTGAAGGAGACCATCCTCAGCCACGAGAAGGAGTGGGTGGAGCACGTCAAACCGGTGGTCACCGCCAGCACAGTGCCGCTGGTGCTGGCCGGCGACATGAACGACATTCCGGGCTCGTGGCTCTACCGGCAGATGGAGCGCGAGCTGAGCGACAGCTTCCGCGAGCAGGGGCGCGGCCTGAGCATCACCTACAACGGGGGCTTCCCGCAGTTCCGCATCGACATGGTGTTCCACGGCGAAGGGCTGGAGACCCTCGCCTACCGCCGGCTGCGCAACCGCCTGTCCGACCACTACCCCGTGCTGACCTATCTGGAGATGACGCCATGACAAAGCAAGAACTATACCGGCACGTGATCGACTACTTCGGGCAGGCGATGCCCGACGCGGCCACCGAACTGCACTACGGCTCGCCGTTCCAGCTGCTGGTGGCGGTGGTGCTCTCGGCCCAGTGCACCGACCGTCGCGTCAATCAGGTCACCCCCGCCCTCTTCGCCGCCTACCCCACCCCCGAGGCAATGGCCCAAGCCGGCGAGGAGGCTATATTCGAATACATCCGCTCCGTCTCCTACCCCAACAGCAAGAGCCGCCACCTGGCCGGCCTGTCGCGGATGCTGGTGAGCGACTTCGGGGGGCGTGTGCCGGACGACATGGAGCAGCTGCAGCGCCTGCCGGGCGTGGGTCGCAAGACGGCCAACGTGGTGGAGGCCGTCTACTTCGACCGGCCCGCCATGCCGGTGGACACGCACGTCTTCCGCGTGGCCAACCGCATCGGGCTCACCGTCGACAGCAAAACCCCGCTGCAGACCGAGCACGAGCTGGTGCGCCACATCCCGCCCGAGCTGCTCTCCAAGGCCCACCACTGGCTGATCCTGCACGGGCGCTACGTGTGCACCGCCCGCAAGCCCCACTGCGACACGTGCGGCCTGGCCGACGTGTGCCGCCACCGCCGGTCGGAAAGCCGCAAAACCCAAGGGGCAAAAGTCCGGAAAGGGGGTGAAGCATGATCTTCACCCAGCCCGCATTCCTGTGGGGCCTGCTGGCCGTGGCCCTGCCGGTGATCATACACCTGTTCAACTTCCGCCGCTACCGCAAGGTCTACTTCAGCAACGTCGACCGCCTGAGCGAGCTGCACGTCGAGCAACGGCGGCGGAGCCAAGTGCGCCAATGGCTGGTGCTGGCGGCGCGCGTGGCAGCCATAGCGCTGCTGGTGCTGGCGTTCGCCCAGCCGGTCGTCCCGCAGCGTGCGGCAACGGTGCGCACAGGCTCCACGGCCGTGAGCATCTACGTCGACAACTCGTTCAGCATGGACAACGCCACTTCGGACGGCAGCCTGCTCGACGAAGCCCGGCGACGCATACGGGAGGTGGCCGAAGCCTATGCGCCAGGCGACCGTTTCCAGCTGATGACCAACGACATGCGGGGTGGCGAGATGCGCTGGCTGAGCCGCGACGAGCTGCTGACGGCCCTCGACGAGGTGGCCCTCTCGGCCGCCGCCCCCATGATGAGCACCGTCGCTTCGCGGCAGCACGACTTCCTGGGCCAGAGCGGCGCCCGCAACCGCCACGCCTACCTGGTGAGCGACTTCCAACAGACCACCGCCGACGTCGAGCTCCTGCCGGCCGACAGCTCGGTGCAAACCACGCTGGTGCCTCTCAGCGCCGTCGAGGCCGACAACCTCTACATCGACACCGTGGCGCTCGACGCCCCGGCCTACTTTGCCGGCGGCAGCGTCAGCGCCGAGGTTACCCTCCGCAACAGCGGCTCGCGCAATGCCGAGCAAGTGCCCGTCAAACTCTTCGTCGACGGGCGCGAACGGGCCCTGGCCACCGTCGACATCGGCGCCGGAGCCACCGCCAAAGCCACCCTGCGCTTCAGCCTCGACCACGGCGGATGGGTCGACGGGCAGGTCACAATCGAGGACTACCCCGTCACATTCGACGACCACTACCACTTCACCCTCCGCGTTGACGACCACATCCGCCTGCTGGAGATCGACGGCGAGGGGCGCAACGAGTGCCTGGAACGCCTCTTCGCCCACGACTCGACCGTCACCTTCCACCAGGCCTCTCAGCTGCATCACGAGCTGAACGACTACGACATGGTGGTGCTCAACGAGCCCCGCGCCCTGAGCAGCGGCGAGGTGCAACAGCTGACCCAGTGGGTTGACGCGGGCGGAAGCCTGCTGCTCATACCGCCAGAGAAGGTGTCTCCAGGCGTCAACGAGCTGCTGTCGGCCCTGCAGGCTCCCCGCCTGAACCGATGGGTGCAGCGGACAGTCAAAGCCAACACCATCGACTACGGCCACACACTCTACCGCGGTGTCTTCAACGGGAAGACCGACGACATGGAGATGCCCAGCGTTCAGGGGCACCACACCTTTGCCAGCGATGCCGCCATCAAGCAGAGCCTCATCGGGCTTGCCGACGGAGGCGACCTGCTGACCGTCACCCCCGCCGGGCAGGGCCGGCTCTACCTCTTCACCACCCCCTTGGATGCAGGCCACACAGACCTTACGAGTCAGGCCCTTGTGGTGCCGACGATCTACAATATGGCCCTCTACAGCCGCCCGATGCCGCCCGCCAGCCACACCCTCGGTGCCACCGATCCCATCGTACTCCTGGACAGCTACGACCCGAACGGTCGGCCGCCGGCGCTCACCGACGCCAACGGCACGAGCCTTCTGCCCGACCTGCGGCGGCAGGGTAGCCGCTGGCAGATGCTGCTTCACGGCGAGCTCTCGGCCGATGGCATCTACACCTTGGCCGACGAACACCTGGCGTTCAACTACCCGCGCCGCGAGTCGCTGATGGTCTTCCGGGAGCGGTCCGACATCGAACAGGCCATACGAGGGCGCGACGACATCAGCCTTGTGGCCGCCAGTGCCAAGCCACTGACCGACGAACTGCGGGCCCGCGACGGCGGACGCCCCCTGTGGCGCCTCTGCGTCGTGCTGGCACTCCTGGCCTTGGCCGCCGAGACTTTCCTTCTAAAAACCAAACGATAATGCTAGAGGTAGACCATATCAGCAAGTCCTTCGGGGGACAAGAGGTGCTCCACGACGTCCACTTCGGCGTCGATCGGGGCGAAGTGGTGGGCCTGCTGGGAGCCAACGGCGCCGGCAAGACGACCCTGCTGCGCATCATCACCGGCCTGCTGACGCCGGATAGCGGCCAGGTGCTCCTGGAGGGGCACCCCCTGACACAAGCCGACCTGCGGCGCGTGGGCTACCTGCCCGAGGAGCGCGGCCTTTACCGCCACATGCGGGCCGGCGAGCAAGCCCTCTACTTCGCCCGCCTGAAAGGCATGGACAAGGCCCGGGCCGAGGCCGAGGTGCACCGGTGGTTCGACCGGCTGGGCATGGCCGACTGGTGGGACAAGCCCGCCGGACGGCTGAGTAAAGGCATGCAGCAGCGGCTACAGTTCGTGGTCAGCGTGGCCCATCGTCCCGACCTGCTGATCCTCGACGAGCCCTTCTCCGGCTTCGACGCCGCCAACAGCGCGATGCTTCGGCGCGAGATCGCCGCCCTGCGCGAGGAGGGTGCCGCCATACTCCTTTCGACCCACAACCTGCAGGCAGCCACCGAGCTCTGCTCCAAAACCATAGCACTATGACACTGAAGAACCTCTTTCTGATCCTGAGCCGAGAATATCGCGTGCGGCTGCGCAAGCCCTCCTTCTGGGTGCTCACGGTGCTGGTGCCCCTGGTGCTGGCCGTGCTCTACGCCCTGCCCGTGGCGGCCCACCGCAGCGCCGAACGCACCACGGTACTGGTGGTGGACGAGACGGGGCTCTTCGCCAACGGCTTGCAGTCGACCCTCGAGGTGGGCTTCAAGCCCATGCCCAGCCTCGACTACGCCCGCAAGCAGGCCTCCAAGCACGACCTGGTGCTGTTCGTGCCCATGCGCGAGACCACCATCCCGCGCGACGCCTTCCTCTACTACCGCGGCGACAGCCCCACGACGCAGGTGCAGAGCCTCATCGACGGCCAGTTGCAGACCTTGCTGCGCAACGCCATTCTGGAAGACGTCTACCAACTGGAGCCCTCGGTCTACCATTCGGTGGAGAGTACCCACATACGGATGCACACCCAGGACGCCGCCACCGGCCACGAGAGCTTCGGCCGTGTGAAGAACGTGGTGGCCCTGGCGCTGGCCGTGCTGATGACGCTGGCGCTCATCGTGTTCGGCACCGAGGTGATGCGCAGCGTGCAAGAGGAGAAGCAAAACCGCGTGGCCGAAGTGCTTGCCACCACCACCCGGCCGGCGAGCCTGCTGGTGGGCAAGGTGGGCGGCGTGGCGCTGGCAGCCATGACGCAACTGGTGCTTTGGACCGCCCTGACGGCCCTCTGCATCAAGGGCATCGAGGCCACCGCCCCGCAGCTCTTCGCCGAGGCCCGCGCCCAGCAGGCACACCGCGCCTTGGCCTCCAAGGGCGAAGAAGCCACCGCGCAGTATAACACCACGGTGCAACTGGTCGACGAGACGGTGCAGGGCCTGACGGCCATCCGCCTGCCGCTGGTGGCGGGAGTGTTCCTGGCCTGCTTCCTGCTGGCCTACCTGCTCTACGGGGCCCTCTTGGCCGCCCTGGCCGCCCGACTGGAAAGCGACGCCGACGCCCTGCAGTGGACTCTCCTGACCGGATCGCCCCTGCTGATCACACTGATACTAAGCATGTTCATACTCCGAGCGCCCTCGTCGGCGCTGGCTGTGGGCCTCACCCTGCTGCCCTTCACGGCACCGGTGGCCACCCTGCTACGGCTCCCCTTCGGGTTGCCGATGTGGCAACTGGCCGTCGGCGCGGCACTGACCCTTCTCTTCTTTGCGGCCGCGGCCTGGCTGGCCGCCCGCACCTATCGCCGCCACCTGCTACGCTAGGGCGGCCTGGATGCTCATCTCGTAGAGCTCGGCCGGCGTGATGCCCATGGCGCGGGCCTGCTTGGGCACGATGCTCTCGGCGCTCTGGCCGGGGATGGTGTTGACTTCGAGGAAGTAGAGTTCCTGCTCGTCGGTGTTGTAGATGTAGTCGAAGCGCACGATGCCGCGGCAGCCCAGCAGGTCGTAGAGGCGGTAGGAGACCTCCTGGATGTGGTGGGCGATGGCCTCGTCGACCTCGGCGGGGCACACCTCGTTGCTGAAGCCGTCGTATTTGGCCTCGTAGTCGAAGAACTCATGCCCCCCGATGGGGATGATCTCCGTGACGGGGAAGACCAGCTTGTGCTTGAAGTCGGGGTTCCAGCCCTCATACTTCGACCCCTTGGGGAACTGCATGACGCCGCAGTCGAACTCGCGACCCTTGATGAACTCCTCGACGAGCACCTGGCGGTCCTCGGTGAAGGCCTCGCGGATAGCCGGGAGGAGCTGCTCGCGGCACTTCACCTTGGTGGTGGCCACGCTGCTGCCACCGGCGGCGGGCTTCACAAACACGGGATAGGTCATGCCCTCCATGAGCTCGTCGAGCTTGGCGACGGTAGGCTCCTTGTAGAGCAGCACGGACTTGGCCACCTTGACCAGCCCGAAACTCTTCACCACCGGATTGCAGTAACCCTTCTGGAACGTCAGCGCCGAGGTGTAGTAGCCGCAAGTGGTGTAGCGGATGCCCAGCATGTCGAAGTAGCCCTGCAGCACCCCGTTCTCGCCGGGGTTGCCGTGGATGATGATGAAGGCCAGGTCGAAGTGAATCTTCCTTCCTGTACACGAGACAGTGAAATCGTCTCTGTTCACCGGGCATTTTTCTCCATTAAAATCCCAGTACCATCCCTGGCGTTCGACGATGATCTTATATACATTATACTTCGAGTGGTCCAACTGGTTGTAGACTTGATTGCCGCTGGCGATCGAGATGTCGTGCTCGCCGCTGTAGCCACCCATGACGAGAGCTATGTTCTGTTTCATGATGCGTTCGGTTTGACTTTCCTAGGGGTAACGACACGGCAGCCGCTTTATTGTCTGCCGGGTCGTTTTTCGGGTGCATTTTCCTGGAATATATGCCTGGATGATGCCTGGTTGATGCCTGGTTGATGCCTGGTTGATGCCTGGATGATGCCTGGATGATGCCTGGATGATGGCACGTCAGTGGAGGGGGATGTGGTGCTCGCGCTTGTGCTGTTTGATGTTGAACTGCGACTGCTGCTGGATGGCGGGCACCATGGTGGCGCGCTTGAAGCGTTCCCACACCACCTCGATGGCCAGGTCGGTGGGGTGGGTCATCTTCTCGTCGAAGTAGCGATAGTCGCGCAGCTCGTCGAGGACCACCTCGTAGGCCGGGAAGTAGCTGGTCCACGGCTCGCCGCACAGCTCGTCCACCGCCAGAAGGAGGGTGCTCTTGCTGAGCTGGTTGCCGTGGGCGCCGTCGGCCATGTGGCGTATGGGGCTGACGGTGAAGAGCACGTGCAGGTCGGGGTAGTAGGAGTGGATCTTCAGCAGCAGGGGCTGCCAGAGGGCGACGACCTCGTCGACTGTCATGCGGCGCCGCGTGAAGGTGGTGGGCGGCAGCTTGTGGCAGTTGGCCACCACGGCCCTCGTGTCGACCCGTTCGAACACCCAGGCGGTGCCGAAGGTGACCATCAGCAGATCGGCCTCGCGGAGGGCCTGGTGGGCTTGGTGGATGCGGTCGTTGCAGGCGGCGAGGGTTTCCTCGGGGGTGGGGCGCGAGAAGCTGCCGTGGTGATGCCACGAATGCCAGAGGCCTTCGTACTCCACGAGGTCGGCCTCGCCGATCGCGCGGTCGGCCATCAGGCGCTCCAAGGCGGCGGCGATCGAGGCGGGGTTGTAGAGCGTGCCGAAGGGGTTGGCCTCGACGTGGAAGTCGCTCTCCTGCAGGCGGACGGCGATCTCGTCGGCGAAGCAGGAGCCAAGGGTGACGATGCCGGTGGCAAAGTCGATCTGCAGCGGCAGCCGCGGGGCCAGGACGGGGGTGGTGAGGGCGGGCATCATGGAGTGATGAGTTAGGAGTTAAGAGTTATGAGTTAGGACTTTACGTGGGGGTGGATCTCGATGACGCCGCGGAGGGCCTCGAGCTCGGGTATGATGTCGCGCGGCGCCACCCTCAGATTCTCGCCGCCGAGGGTGAGGCTGAGGTTGTGGGTGACGTCGACCACCGTGGCCTGCAGCGGCACCTTGCCCTTGTGCTTCTTGGCGATCCGCTCGAGCGAGCGGCAGAACTCCTCGTCGACGTCGGAGAGGTTCACCTTGAAGGCCAGCTTGGAGGTGTAGCGCTCCATGATGCTGCTGAGGTTCATCATGGCGCCCACGCGGATGCGGGTGTACACCTTGTTGATGCCGCTCTTGTCGGTGTAGGGGCGCACGGTGACGGTGCCCTTGATGTAGACGAAGGTGTCGTTCTCGAAGAAGCCGCGGAAGTCGCTGAACTCGTCGCCCCGCAGGCGGAACTCGTAGCTGCCGGAGTAGTCGTTGATGACCATGCTTCCGTAGGGTTCGCCCTGGCGGTTGGTGCCCATGCGCACGTCGGACACCAGGCCGGCGAAGCGCACCTCGCGCCCGCCCAGCTGTTCGATGGCGGCCAGGTCGGCCACCTTGATGTTGGTGAAGTAGCGCATCTCGTAGCGGTAGTCGTCGAGCGGGTGGCCGCTGAGGTAGGTGCTGACCACCTCCTTCTCGTACTTGCACTGCTCGATGCTGTTCCACGGCTCGGCGTTCGGTATCGGCGGATGCTCCTCTTCGGCCAGGTCGCTGCTCATGTCGAAGATACTCATCTGGGCGGTGTTGGCGTTGTCCTGGCGGCGTATGGCCCAGCGCACCAGCTGGTCGAGGTAGGTGGGGGTGGTCTCGAGGGCGTTCTCCTTGTGGAAATACTGCGCGCGGTGCATGGTGCCCACGCCGTCGAAGGCGCCGGCTTTGACCAGCACCTCCATGTTTTTCTTGTTGACCGAGTGCATGTCGACCCGCTTCAGGAAGTCGAAGATGTCCTTGTAGGGGCCGTTCTGCTCGCGCTCGGCGATGATCACGCTGCTGGCTGCCTCGCCCATGCCGCTGATGGCCTGGAGGCCGAAGCGGATGCGACCCTGGCTGTCGACGCTGAAGTCCATGTCCGAGTCGTTCACACTCGGCGCCGCCACCTCGACGCCCTGCTTGCGGCAGTCGTCCATCAACTCCTTCACACGGGCGATATCGGCCTGGGCGCTCGTCATCACAGCCGCCATATACTCGGCCGGATAGTGCGCCTTGAGGTAGGCCGTCTGGTAGGCCACCCACGAGTAGCAGGCGGCGTGGCTCTTGTTGAAGGCATAGGAGGCGAACTTCTTCCACTCCTCCCATATCTTGGAGAGCACCTCGCGCGGGTGGCCGTTCTTCTCGCCACCCTCGTAGAAGAGCACCTCCAACTCGTTCATCTTCTCGATCTGCTTCTTGCCCATGGCCTTGCGAAGGGTGTCGCTCTGGCCGCGTGTGAAGCCCGCAAGCAGGCGGCTCAGCAGCATCACCTGCTCCTGATAGACGGTGATGCCGTAGGTGTCCTTCAGGTATTTCTCCATCACCGGTATGTCATAGGTGATGGGCTTGCGGCCCTGCTTGCGGTCGATGAACTCGGGTATATTGTCCATGGGGCCCGGACGGTAGAGGGCGTTCATGGCGATGAGGTCGTCTATGACGTGGGGTTGCAGTTCGCGCAGGTACTTCTGCATGCCGGCACTTTCAAACTGGAACACGCCCACCGTGTTGCCGTCGCAGAAGAGCTTGTAGGTGAGCTCGTCGTCCAGCGGCAGGTGGTCCACGTCAACCTCCTCGCCGCGCACCTTCTTCACCATCCGAACGCAGTTCTTGATGATGGTGAGGTTCTTCAGACCCAGGAAGTCCATCTTGATCAGGCCCACATTTTCGACGACATGACCGTCGTACTGGGTCACCAGCACGTCCTCGCCGCTCTCCTTGTCGTTGATGACGCAGACCGGGGCGACGTTGGTGATGTCCTGCGATCCGATGATGACGCCGCAGGCGTGGATGCCGATCTGGCGGTTGGTGTCCTCCAGCTCCTCGGCGTAGGTGAGCATCTGCTTGAGCTTCACGTCGTCGCCTTCCATGATGCGCTTCAGCTCGGGGATGTACTTGTAGCAGTTCTTCAGGTTCACCTTGGGGCTCTTGCCCTTCTCGTCCTTCACGTTGTCGGGGAAGCCGCGGTCGGGGATGAGCTTCTTCAGGGCGTTGACGGTGTCCAGAGGTATCTTCTCCACGCGGCCGATGTCGGAGATGGAGCTCTTGGTGGCCATGGTGCCATAGGTGATGATGTGCGCCACGCGCTCCTTGCCGTACTTGTGGGTCACCCAGTCGAGCACCTTGCCGCGGCCGGCGTCATCGAAGTCCACGTCGATATCAGGCAGCGAGATACGGTCGGGGTTGAGGAAGCGTTCGAACAGGAGGTCGTAGCGCAACGGGTCGAGATCGGTGATCCAGAGGCAGTATGCGACGACCGACCCAGCCGCCGAGCCGCGCCCGGGGCCCACACTGACGCCCAGTTCTTCGCGGGCGGCGCGGATGTAGTCGCTGACAATGAGGAAGTATCCCGGGAAGCCCATGGTCTTGATGGTGTGCAGCTCGAAGACGATGCGCTCGCGCACCTCCTCGCTCAGGGCCGCCTTGATGGCGGCCTGGTCCTGCAGGTCGGGCCGGTCGGCCAGGTAGCGCTTGCGGGCGCCCTGCCACACGAGGTACTCCAGGTAGTCGGCCTCGAACTTGATGCGCCGCAGGCGCTCGTAGCCTCCCAGGCGCTTCACCTTCTTCTCGGCCGCCGCCTCGTCGAGCACCACCTCGCCCTTCTCGTTGCGTGTGAACTCGTTGAAGAGCTGTTCGTCGCTGAATCGCGCGGCCCATTCCGCCTCGCTGCCGAAGCTCTCCGGGATGGGGAACACCGGCATCAGCGGGTCGCTGTCGATGCTGTAGGTCTCCACCTTGGCGGCCACCTCCATCGTGTTCTCCAGCGCCTCGGGCAGGTCGCCGAAGACGGCCTCCATCTCGGCCGGGCTCTTCAGCCACTCCTGCTTCGTGTAGTGCATGCGGTTCGGGTCGTCGTAGTCCTTCTGCGTGGCCAGGCAGATCAGGTGGTCGTGCGCCTCGCCGTGCTCCTCCTCCACGAAGTGGGCGTCGTTCGTAGCCACCAGCTTGATGCCGTGCTTGCGGGCCAGCCCGATCAGCACCGGGTTGATCCGCTGCTGCAGCTCGTAGGTGTGGTAGTTGGCGTTGGGCTTGTCGGTCTGGTGGCGCATGAGCTCGATGTAGTAGTCGTCGCCGAAGAGCGCCTTGAACCACAGCACCGCCCGCTCGGCCCCCTCCAGGTCGCCCTTGAGGATCAGCTGCGGCACCTCGCCGCCGAGGCACGCCGAGCAGCAGATCAGCCCCTCGTGGTACTGCTGCAGCACCTCGTGGTCGATCCTCGGCCGGTTGTAGAAACCCTCCGTGTAGGCGATCGACGCCAGCTTGCACAGCGAGTGGTAGCCCTGCAGGTTCTTGGCCAGCAGGATCAGGTGGTAGCCCGAGCTGTCCACCACCCGCTCGCGCCCCGTCTCGGGGTTGATCTCCTTCAGGTTCTTGTCCTTGTCGTGCAGCGAGCGGTGCGCACAGTAGGCCTCGGTGCCCACGATGGGCTTGAAAAACTGCCCCCGCAGGCGCTCCAGCTCCTCCTGCAGCTCGCTCAGCTTCGGCGTCCCCTCGGGCACCTCGGTCTGCGTGTACAGCTCCTCCACCTCCTTCACCTGGGCCTCCAGCGCCTTGATCCGATCCTTCAGCTTGCCGTTCTCCTTGGCCACAGTGTCGAGGAAATCCTTGATACCGAACATATTGCCGTGGTCGGTCAACGCCATCGCGTACATACCGTCGCGCTTGGCCTTGGCCACCAGGTCGGGAATCTTCGACATGCCGTCGAGCATCGAATAGTGCGAATGCACATGCAGGTGAGTGAATTGAGCCATACCGTAACCGTTCTTTTAACGCTGCAAAGATACACATCTTTTCCGACATACGGGCCATTGTTGATAACTATTCTTCCCGACCGCCGGCCGACCGCCGCCGCGGCGCCGCCCCTGTGGCCGGGGGGCAAAAAAAAGATCGTGCACGATCTAATTTGTTTTTCCACCCCCTCTCCCCCACCCCTCGGCGCCCCCGTTTCGCCCCCACCGCCGCCCCCTCCCCACCCCTCGGCCCGGACGCCCACGGGCGGACACATAGCACACAACCCACTGAAAACCAATCAACTACCTACCTATATAATATCTAATCACCTCAAACACAGTATCATCTCCGCATCAAGTCCGCAGTTGGTCCGCGGTTGGTCCGCGGTTGGTCCGCCCGCGGGCGGACCTGGGGCGGTGTATGTGCGGGGCTGTTGCGTCGATGGGGCAAATTAGATCGTGCGCGATCTAATTTCATTTTCCGCCCCCCGCCGGCAGGGCAAAAAAAGAGCCCCGCCGCGTCGACCGGAGGGTCGTCGCAGCGGGGCTGCAGGGTCGCCGGCGCCTGCCGTCGGGGCGGGCGGGGCAACGGGTTGAGAATGTGTTTACTTGCCGGGGATGACGACGGTCTGCCAGGCACCGTCCATCGTGGCGCTGTAGGGCACGAGGGTCGGGGTGGCAGCGGTATCGATGGTGGTCATGTCGACGAACATGCCGCTGATGGTGGCGGTGATGGTCTTGGCGGTGAGGTCGATGGCCGTGACGTTGACGTTCATCGTGCCGCCGGCATCGACGAAAGAGATGTAGTGAGGCACATCACCCAAACGGCTGGTGGTGACCACGTCGTCCTGGGTGAGGAAGAAGTTGCACTGGCAGCTGTCGGCGCCGGTCTGGGTGCCCACCCGGGGCAGGATGTTGGCGTTGAAGTAGGGGCCGTTCTCGCCGGCGAGGATGGTGAGGCCGAGGATGTTCTGAGCGTTGTCGGCATAGCCCATGCTGATGAGGGCGATACCGGTGTAGGAGGTGCCGTCAACGGTGAAGTTGGCCGTGAAGTCGCCGGGCGTGGGGTACTCGCCACCGCCGCCGCCGGGGTTGTCACCGCCGCCCTGGCCGGGCTGGGTGTTGGAGAAGTTGGCCGTGTAGACGGCGTCGCCCTCGACGGTGATGGTGCGCGGGTTCTGCGTGTTGCCGTCGTTCCACTGGATGAAGTAGTAGCCGATGTTGGCCTGGGCGGCAATCTGGACCGTCTCGCCCTTGGCATACTCGCCGCTACCCATGGTGATGCCCATGCTGGGGTCGTTGGCGTTCACCGTGATGGTGTACTTCTGGTCTGAGCAGGAGGCAAACATGACGCCTGCAACCATCATCAGACACACTGCTTTGAAGATGTTTTTCATTGTTGTGTTGTTTTGTTTGGGGTTGATTAATATTGTTTTTGTGTTGTTTGCATGCTGTCAGGGCCTGACCTCGCCGCGGCTCAGGAGGGCCTGCTGCTCGTCGGGGTTGGCGAAGAAGAAGAGCCAGAGGGTCTGGGTGTCGAAGTCGGCGCTGATGAGGTAGCCGGCCTGTCCGTGGTCGCGGGTGAAGCCCGCTATGCGGTCCTGCTGGTCTGTGACGGCCTCGGGCAGGGCCTGCTCGTTGTCGCCGTTGAAGACCATGGTGGCGCGGAGGCCGGCGGTGTCGCGGCCCATGCTGAGGAGCATGGCACGCGAGAGGGAGTCGATGTAGGCCAGGAACTCGGCCGTGTCCTTGAAGTCGCGGGTGGTGTCGATCTCGAGGCTGGCCATGACCACGCCGTGGTTCTGGCCGTCAGCCGGCTGTGCGGCGCCGCTTTGCAGCATGGAGGTGTCGCCCATCATGATGCCGCCCTGGAGGGGAACCGCGGGGGTGACGACGCTGAATTCGGCCTTGAGCCATTCCCACTCGGCGCTGTCGGGGGTCTGGAACATGACGGCGTTGTAGGTGAGGCCGTCGGTCTGGTAGTCGCCCACGTAGGCCACGGTGAGGGTGGACGAGTGGTCGGCATACTGGGTGTAGATGTCCATGGCGGCCGAGGTGACGTCGTCCTGCCTGGGGGTGCAGGCGGCGGCACAGAGGACCACAAGGAGCAGTGTCAAGATGTGTCTTAGGTGTCTCATAGCGTGTGGAGGTATTGGTCGAGCGATCCGATGACGCCATCGGCTTCGCACTGGTGATTGCAGATGAACTTGACCTGCTGGTCGCCGTAGGTGACGGTGTGGGGGGCGGCGGCATGGCTGCGGGTGGGGATGAGCAGCAGGGCCAGGGCGGCGGCGGCAGCCAGCGGGGCGGCCAGCCAGCGGGGGCGGAACACTCGGCGATTGCCGTTGTTGTGCTGCGGCTCACTGCTCTCCATGCTCAGCGCTGTGCCTTCCGATTGCCGATCGTCGCTCTGCATGGCATGGGTGAGCATTTGCTCCAGTCGGTCAGAGTCCAGGGGGCAGTGGGTGTTGGCGACGGCAGCAGCGCGGCGGTTCCACAGGGTATCGAAGTCGTTGATTCTATTCATGGGTTCAGTCATTATCTTGTTTTGTTGAATTGTTCTCTTAACCATTTCTTAGCGTTGGCCATGCGTCGGGCCACGGTGGGCAGGGCGAGGCCGGTCATGTGGGCAATTTCATGTTGGTCGAAGCCGTCGAGATGGGCTCGGACGATGGTGGAGTCGGGTTCGCCAAGGGTGTCGACGAGCTGCATGAGCTCGCGGAAGTCCTCGTGGTCGTCGGCGGTGCGGGTGTCGGCAACGGGGGCGTCGGTCTGCGGCTGGTTGCTGATCTTGCGCTTGATCATGAGCATCGTGTTGGTGGCGACGCGGTAGATCCAGGTGGCTGCACCGCTGCTGCCTCGGTACTGGTCCAGGTTGCGCCAGAGGTTGCAGAGTACTTCCTGGAAGGCATCCTCAGGCTCCCACGCGTCGCTGAGCGTGTAGTCGCTGCAGACGTGCCAGATCAGGTCGCGGTGCTGGTCGATGAGGTTGCGGAATAGTTGTTCTTTGTGGGTCATCCTACTACTGAATCTGATAGAAGACGGTGGGGCCACCGACAATCTGGGGTTCCTCCTGCGAGAAGCCGGTGTAGATCTGCAGGTCGACGGTGAAGGTGCGGTTGTAGGGGTCGACGGTGAAGGGGGAGCGGTCCTCGCCCTGCTCGCCGTCGGGGCTGATGAGCACGCCCTCGAGGCCCTCGTAGGTGTAGGAGCAAGCCATCTCCTGGTCGCCCTGGGGCTGGCCGCCGGTGACAAGCTGCACGAGCAGGTCGGCCGTGCCGTTTTCGTTGAAGTCGATGTACCACGTCAGCTCGCAGGGCAGCTGGCCGGCCTGGGGATGGACCACGTAGTCGGTGTACTGGCCTTTCCAGCTGGTGCCCACAATGTCGAGGGTGACGCTGGCGAGGTTGTTGGTGGGGGTCGTGTTGTCGTCGCCGCAGGCCGTCATGCCCAGGGCTGCTACCGCCATCGCGATGGCAAGGATGATCTTTTTCATAGTGGTGTATTACTGTTTTACAATCTTGGTGTTATAGGTGCCGCCGTCGGTGACGAGGCGGACAATGTACATGCCGGTCGGCAGGTGCCGGATGTCGAGGGTCGACTGCCGGCTCTCGATCAGGGTGCGACCCGTGAGGTCGAGCAGTTGCACCTGCTGCAAGCCTTGGGCCTCGATGGTCAGCCGGTCGGTGGCGGGGTTGGGCCACAGGCGCCACTCCTGGCGGTCGTTCCACTCGTCGACCCCCACGTGCACGCAGGGCCACTCGATGAAGTGGCGGCCGCCGTTGCGGTGGGCGTATTCCACGTCGACGAGGTGCTCGCCGTACTGGTTGAGGATGCTGTAGTTGATGAAGCGGTCGGTGCCGCCGCCGTGGTGGAAGACGGCCACCACGTCGTGGGGGGCTACCTGCACGGTGACGGTGTCGCGCTGGAGGTTGGCGAGGGTGGCGGTGCTGTAGACGTAGCCCGAGGGGCTCTCAAAGCTGAGGTAGGCGCCGCCTTCCCAGCCGCGACGTTCGGTGTTCTCCATGGCCACCGTCAGGGGGCAGTAGTCGGCTTCGGTGTAATAGGTCTGCACGACGGTCATGCTGAGCGTCTGGCTGTCCTGGCTGAAGGTGACGGTGGCGGTGCGCTCGCTGCCGCTGTTGTTGGCCTGCACCTGCACGGTCAGCTGGCCCACGCTCTCCACACCCGTGCGGTCCACGCTGACCCACGGCTCGCTGCAGCTGACGCTCCAGTCGCCGCCCATGGGGTTCTTGCTGAAGAGCAAGGGCTTGTCGCCCCCCTCGCGGTCGAAGTTGAGCACGCTGTCGCTGACGATCATGCGGTAGTCGGGCACGGCACCCAGCAAGGCTTGGTTGGAGAGGTTGAAGACATAGACGCCGTCCTCATATCCCGTGGGACTGACCGGCGGACAGATGTTGTCGACGGTGTAGTAGCCGTCGCCGCGACCGGCCCAGCCGAAGTTGAAGTGGAAGTAGACCTGGTCGTCCTGCCACTGATAGCCGTCGCAGACGAAGCCGTGGCCGCCCTGAGTGGCCACACCGCAGTAGACCATGGGCTGGCGCAGGTCAAGCTCGGCCATCAGGCTGTCGGCCCACGAGGCGTCGGTGAAGCCTTGGTTCTTGAAGAGGGGGCGCATATTCTGGCTGTAGAAGAAATAATCCTTCAGCGAGTTGTCGATACTGGGGTAGCCGGGCTGACCGGTGATGCCTGCCGCAGCGCTGCCACCGCCGGAGGGGCTGTTGTACTGCATGTGCAGACTCACTCCCACGTGGTACATCAGTGTGGCCACGGCCTGCTGCTCGGCAGTGGTGTTGTCTGTGGTGACCCGGTCGGGCATGTGGGCCCAGTCGTAGATGGTGTGGGCAAAGTCGGCCGACTGCTGGCCATAGGCCTGCATGCTGTAGGTCTCACTGCCCTGACCGATCGGAGGCCAGTTCCAGTAGCGCATGAACTGGGCCTGGGCCGTAGCGGCACATCCGGTGACCGTACCCGGCGGGCAGAGGAGGCTGTAGCAGCCGTCCTGATGCCACTGGGTGGTGAGCAGGGGTTGCACCCCTTCGGCCCCCTTGACGGGACTGCCGCTCAGCAAGCGCTGCCAGCGGGCAGCATCCTCGGCCGTAGCCTGGGCCTCGTGCTCGATGGCATAGACAATCTGATCCTCGAAGAGTTGTACGCGCTCAGCCACCTGCACCGGCATGTCGTCCACGTCTAAGGTACCACTGACCGAGTAGGCCAGGACGGGACGCACACAGTCGTCACCGGACACCAACACATAGCCCTGGGGCGCAGTGAAAAGGTAGAGGTGGCTGTAGGGCCACTCCACCGGCTGCATGGTGCCTCGTCCACCGAGGGCCGACTGCCAGAAGTGGTTGGCCACGCGTTGGGCCGTCGCCGTGTCGACGGGGGTTGCCGTTGCCGTGGCAGCCACCAACAAGAGAGCTACTATCAGACTCGTCTTCTTCATCGTTCGTACGTTCTATTTCTTGACAACCTTATGAGAGAACACTCCGTGGACAGTGGTGACACGAACCATGTACATACCCATGGGCAGATCACGGATCACCAGTCTCGGCTCGTTGGTCTCTGTCACGGTGCGACCGGTGAAATCGAGCAACTGCACCTGCTGCAGACCCTCGGCCTCGACGTTCAGCACATCCTGGGCCGGGTTGGGGTAGACCTTGACAGCACTGCCGTCGACCTCGTCTACACCCACATGTGTGCACGGCCACGACAACAGCACGTCGCCTCCGTCGAAGTAGGCGTTCTGCACATCGACGAGCACTTCGCCATACTGATTCTTGATCGTGTAGTTAATGTAGCGATCCATGGCACCACCCGCATGCCACACCACCATGACGTCGTGCGGGGCCACATTGACCGTAGCCGTCGAACTCCTGCTGTTGGCGGTATGGCGAGCCGTGCCGTAGAGGGCACCACTGACCGACTCGAAGCTCAGGTAGGCATCGCCGCTCCAGGGCTCGTTGTGGGTATTCTCCATGACGACGGTCAGGGGGCAGTAGTCGGTGGCGGGGTCGTAGGCCTCCTGCACCACACTGAGCGAGGTGCTGAGGTTGCCCTGAGTGAAGACCACCACGCCTGTACGCTCGGCACCGGTGGTGTTCTCACCCACGGTGACGGTGAGCTGACCGAGGTGGTCGATAGCATTGTCCGAGAGGGTGATCCAGTCGGCGCTGACCTGGGCCGACCTGGTGGCCGACGAGGTGTCGCTGGTGCTGAGCCACAGCTGGCGCTGGCCACCCTCGCGAGTGAAACTGACACGCTCCTCGCTGACATAGATGCCATATTCGGGATGGATGCCCAGCACGGCATCGTTGGCCTGGTTGAAGGTGTACATACCGTAGCTGATGGCACCGATCACATAGTAGCCATCGCCGTCGCCATCCTCACCGAGGTTGAAGTGCAGGTAGCGACGCGAGTCGAAGCCGTCGCACACAAAGCTGTGTCCACCCGCAGGGCCGCTGCCACCGTAGACGACAGGGCGCAGCAGTCGCAGCTCGGCGATCAGCATGTCGGTCCAGACGTCGTTGCTGGTGTTGCCCTTGATCTCGCGGTGTATGTCGTCGGCATTGTAGCGGAAATAGGAAGGCAGCGCGTTGACAATCTTGTCGTTGGTCGTACCGCTGTACATGGTGGAGTAGTGCATGTTGACACTCACGCCCACATGGAACATCAGCGTGGCCACAGCCTCTTTCTCCTGGGCCGAGGAGGCACCGGTGAGGCGCGTGGGCATGTGCTCCCAGTCGTAGCGCGTGTTGCCGAAGTCGGCCTCCAGACCCTGATAGCCGGTGTCGTCGCTGTAGGCATGGCTACCGCGGCCGAAGGCGGGATAGTTCCAGTACTTCATCACCTGCGACGTCGAGGTGGCCACACAGCCCGTCATGCAGTAGCTCGGGCAGTACATGTTGTAGGGCGACTGTTGGTACCAGGTGGTGCTCAGCAGGGGGCCCACCTCGTCGTCCTCGGCATCCTTCAGGCTGTGTCCATTGCCGAGGAGGTCCCAATCCTCGTGGCGCGGAGCGCCGTCGACGGTGCGGATGTACTCGATGGCCTGGCGGTATTCGTCGAGAATGTTCTGCAGGGCTCCGGGCAGGGCGTCGGGACGCACGGTGCCGCTGGTGGAGTAGGCCAGCACGGGGCGTGCACAGTCGTCGCCGCTCATCATCACCCATCCGCCCTGCGGACGGACGAAGAGACGCACGGCATCAGCATACTGCCAGTCGGCCTCGACGAGGCTCTGTGCCTCGCGGGCGCCGAGGGTGTGGCTCCAGAAGGAACGTGCCGCCGCGGCGGCCCGGTCGCCGTCCACAGGTGCCGCCATGGCGGCACCCGACACAATCGCTAAGGACAGCACAATAAAAACCCTTTTATCAAACATTTTCACCAAAAATTCTTTTACTGCTCTCTATTCTCTTTTCGCATCGAGCAACGCCTAGCGCACCTGGTAGAGGGTGGTCTGGCCACCGTAGGTGTAGCCGGAGTCCTCGGTCTCGCCCATCTCGAGGGTCAGGTTCTCGATGGTGATGGAACGGTTGTAGGGGTTGACGGTGAAGTTGCCGCCATCGCCATACTCCCAACGTGCGATGTTGCCGTTGCCCTTGCCGTCGTAGGTGTAGGTCATGTCGAAGTCGAAGGGGTCGGGATCAAACACCGGGCTCTCCAGGTAGAACATAATCTTGCCCTGGCCATCCTCCATGAAGTCGATGGTCCAGTGGATGTTGATCGGGTACTGCGTGTAGCCGGGTGTCTGGTCGTAGGTGGCGAAGACGCCCTCCCACTCGGTACCGGCCAGGCTCTCCGGAGCCATAATCTCGGTGTTGTTATTGCTGTTCGACGTGCCGTTTTCGTCGTCGCAGGCGGCAAAGCCCAACATAGCGATGGCCACTGCGACCACCATCAGACGGTTGAAGATCTTTTTCATTGTTGTCTATTTTGTTATAGGTTATTACTTACTTCTTGACAATCTTGGCGGTAGCCACCCCGCGATCGGACGTGGCGCGGACCAGGTAGATGCCGGCCGGCAGCGCCGCCGTCGAGAGACGGCCGCCGTTCTCCTCCACCACCACGCGGCCCGTGAGGTCCATCAGCTCGACCTTGCGCAGGCCTTCCACCTCGACATTCAGCACCTCGCCGGCGGGATTGGGCCACACGCGGCAGGCCACGCTCTCCAGTTCGCGGCTGCCGATGCCCATGGTCGACTGCGGCGGGTTGACAGCCGAGGCCATCTCCTCGAAGGTGCCGTCGCCGGCATTGGTGACGTTCAGGTAGCAGCTCCAGTTGAGGAGCTTCTTGCCGTTGCGGCCGAAGACCACCGCCTCCTGGCCGTCGTAGAAGCCATAGTTGCCGCTGAGGCCGTCGCCTCCGATGTCGCTGATGGAGAAGCGGTAGAGGCCGGCCTCCGAGGGCGAGAAGCGGTAGGAGGCCGCCTGGTTGCCCTGGTTGCCGCGGCCCGTGTGGGTGTAGAGGTCGGTGCACGAGGCCATGTCGGCCAGCGCGAAGCTGATCTCCTCGGGGAAGCCGTCGTAGCGCAGGGCGAAGGTCAGCGGACCCTCGACGGTGAAGACATCGACGTCGGCATAGGTGAACGAGTGCGAGCTGCCCACGCTGACGGTCTGGCCGGCCGACACGTAGTCGACCAGCGTCACCTCGGCCGTGCGGGCGTAGTTCTGGTGCCCGGCGGGCATCTGGTCGATGGCGTAGGGAGCCAGGTGGACGGTGTCGGTGCCGTAGTGCGGCAGCGGGCGAGCCAGCACATAGTCGGTGCCGTCGACGCGCAGACGCAGGTTGGTGACCGTCTGGCCGGTGGGGTTGACCACCGTGACGTAGGGCTGGAAGCTCAGCGCACACTCAGCCTGATCGGCCGAGCCGCCGGCGATATAGGGCTGGCCACCGGTGCGGACGGCACGCGTGGCGTTGAGCACCTCGGAACGGTTCTCGCACACGAAGACGAGGATCTCCAAGTCGTCCACATTATTGATAGGCACACTGCCGATGGCGTTGCCCACGCCGAACGAGTAGGTCTTGGTGAAGAAGCTGCCGGCCGTGGTCTGGCTGATGGTGTCGCCCCACTGGCCGCTGATCAGGTAGCGCAGCATGTGGCTGTGGCGGTACTCGCCGTCGACGAGGTTCTCCGGGTACCACGTCGCAGCGCTGCTCTGGTAGCCCATCACGTTGTTCTGGATCAGCGCCACGTTGATCAGGTTGTACGGCTGGGCGGCGTCGGCGGTGTAGTAGGCCTCGACGGTGACCGTGGCCTGGCGCGTCGTGGGGTCGATGCTGAAGGCGGCGGCCACATTGACCGGCGCATCCATCTCCATCACCTCCAGGCCCTTGGAGTAGAACTCGCCCGGGTTGAGGTTGATGCCGGTGGCGAAGCGGTGGCGGTTGACGGTGCCCGTGGGGTAACCGCTGACGCCGGCCTGCTGCGCCAGGGCGTTGCCGAACTCGGTGGTGTAGCCCGAATTGGCGGCAAAGGTGCCCTGGTGGATGTTGATGCCGAACACACGGCCCGGGAAGAGGGCCATCATCTGGTCGGTGATGCGGTGGCCGATGGGGCAGTACTGGCAGTTGACGCCCGTGTACTCCTCGATGAGGACGGCGCGTTTCTGCGGCACGGTCGACACAAAGGTCTGAGCCTGAGCCATCGTGGTGCCCAGCAGGAGGGCGGCAATGAGGATGCGATATTTCATGATGCGGTCTGTTTTTCGTTCGTCTTACATGCTATTAGGTGCGGTGAGCCGCCAAAAAATATCACGGACCCTAAAATTTTTTCACCCGACGCATCACCTGTCACCATTTAATATATAAAGCGACAATAGATACATCCGGGGAAAAAAGAATTGTCCATGCACACCCACGGAGCAGATACGCCATAGGGGACGAGGGCGAGGTTCCCCACCCTAGAGAGGGGATGAATGCTATGTCCCCCCACCCCTGCCCCTCCCCAGGGAGGGGATGAAGGCTATGTCCCCCCTCCCCTGCCCCTCCCCGGGAGGGGATGAAGATTGTATTAGTCTGCGTCAGCCATCCCCTCCCTGGGGAGGGGCAGGGGTGGGGGGATGTCGGCGGACCAAGACATAAATTAAGTAAAATTAGGTTAAAAAATTAGATCGTGCACGTGAAGGGAGCCTCCAGTGGAGGCTTCCGATAGCGAAGCGGAGAACGACCCACC
>OCVV011341857.1_pt1 | contig 32986 bp, 35 predicted proteins | sample 1539721 | NCBI WGS metagenome assembly OCVV01 (sample SAMN02144230, study PRJEB22623) | gut metagenome | biome: sheep rumen | host: Ovis aries | place: New Zealand | reverse complement strand
ACCTGCAAACATCATGTTGGATAAGACTGGTCAGGTAAAACTCATCGACTTTGGTGCCTCCAAGCAGTTAAACGCTCAGAAGGGTGGAGCAACAACGAGTACCGCCATCAGCTACACGAATGGTTTCGCTCCCCGCGAGCAGATGGAGCAGAACTATGATAAGTTCGGCCCTTGGACCGACCTCTATGCCCTCGGTGCCACGCTCTACAACCTCCTGACCAACCAGCGTCCGCCTCTCCCCACCGACATCGACGATGACATGAGCGATGACAAACATCTTGCCCTCCCAATGCCCAACGTCAGCGACAAGATGAAGCAACTCATCCTCTGGCTGATGAAGACGAATAGGATGCAGAGGCCGAAGGCGATCCAAGCAGTTAAGGATTTCAAGCTTGTAGAAAGCCCCAAAGAGGCTGTCGCTCCTATCGTTATTCCTGATTCACCTAATAATAGTTTGGAAAGTGAAGAGACAAAGATTGAAGAGAAAAGAATTGGAAGAAAAGAATTATTATCCAATGAAAATGGAGATATGGAAGATGTTGGGGAAATGCAAGATATCACCTTTTTAATTGCGATAAGATATGCTCTCAAAGATAAGTTTTCTTACGACATGAGTCGCAGTGGAAAAGCAGAATTTTGGTGGTATGCATTGTTTTATGGTATTTCTTCAATATTATTATGTTTGATACCCTATAGAATAGTAGATTTTTTAAATTTATATTTGTTTGTTGCTTTGGCGTTCGTATTTGTCAGACGTTTACATGATAGCAATCTCAGTGGTTATTGGTGGCTTCTACTAATACCACTTGCATTATCAATTTGGGGAGGTACAATAGCCGTTTTAACTAATCCAGATACTATTATGGCCGTTCTAATGCTTATAGCCCTAACAATTATACCTGTTATTTGGTTAGGAATAAGAGATTCTGACGAATACGAAAATGAATATGGTGAACCCGTAAATTGACCCTTGTAAATGTAGTATGATGCAACACCTACAACCTAACACCACCTTACAGGGTGGAAAATATAGAATAGAGCGAGTGCTGGGACAAGGAGGCTTTGGCATAACGTATTTGGCGGAACAAGTTTCTGCACATAAACGTGTGGCGATAAAGGAATTGTTTATTGCTTCACAGGGTCAGGCTGTCAACGGACGGCGTGGAAACCATGTTACAGTTACGAATGCTGTAAACCAAGTGTTGTTCGACAAGCACAAAGAAAAGTTCAAGAAAGAAGCTTCCCGCCTCGCAACGCTGCGTCATAGGAACCTTGTGCGTGTCTATGAGTGGTTTGAAGAGAATGGAACAGTCTACTATGTGATGGACTTCATAGAAGGGGAATCATTGATGGACAAACTCAATCGTGAAGGTGCCTTGCCTGAATCTCTAGTTATGAACTATCTTCAACAACTACTGTCTGCTCTTCAAGTCGTACACGAAAAGAATATCTGGCACCTGGACATCAAACCATTGAATATCATGGTTGATCGCAATAATCATATTTATCTGATTGATTTTGGTGCAAGTAAACATATCGAACAAAGTAATGGAACACTTACCACATCATCCATGCTTGTTGGCTCACCAGGTTATTGTCCTCCTGAACAGTCAACCGAGACAATGAAAAACATAGGTGCCTGGACAGACATATATGCTCTTGGTGCCACGCTCTATAACCTGTTGACTCGCCGTAATCCCCCTACTTTTGATGTTATCATCAGCGAGGGTCGCAATGCCTTCTCATTCCCCTCCAACATCTCCACAAATACTCAAGACCTGATAGTCCGGATGATGAAAGTGAATAGGAATGAGAGGCCGCAATCGGTTTCTGCTATTTTGAAAATGAGTAGTTTTAATAATGCCGTGGAATCGGAGAAAACAAGGGTTAGGGAAATAGATAATCATTATGAGAAATCTCGTGAATTTACTGAATGGAAAGCAAAGAGAGAAATTGAAAAGAAAAAGAACAACGGCGGCAAGAATTTACTATCGAATTTCATTATGTGGACTGCATTGTTTACTCCAATTGTGGGTATCCCCATTGGTTTGAATATCGAAGATTCCATTTTGTCGCCACTCATATGTGGTTGTTCTGGTTTATTATGTATCATTCTTTTATTTGTTAGTATATCTCTTAGAAAAGAACATAATTAGTAATATTATGCAACACCTACAACCTAACACCACCTTACAAGGTGGGAAATACAGAATAGAACGTGTGCTGGGGCAAGGAGGCTTCGGCATAACGTATTTGGCGGAACAAGTTTCGCTTGCAAGGAAAGTGGCCATCAAAGAGTTCTTCATGAAGGACTTATGCGGACGAGGCTATGATACTCGTTCAGTAGAAATACCTTCAACGGGGAGCAGAAAACTGGTTGAACAATATAGGAATAAGTTTATAAAGGAGGCAAGGAATCTGGCGAGGCTCAACCACCCGAATATCATTAGCGTGATAGATGTATTTGAAGAGAATGGCTCGGTTTATTATGTGATGCCCTATCTCCCTGGTGGATCTTTGCAAGATTATGTTAGGGTGCATGGAGCTTTATCAGAAGATGGGGCAATGATGTATATCCGTCAGATAGCCAGTGCTTTGAAATACATGCACGAAGAAGAGCATATGTGCCATTATGACGTGAAACCTGCCAACATCCTACTTGATGATAAGGGGAATGCAGTACTGATAGATTTTGGAATCTCAAAAAACTATGATGCAGCAGGAAATGAAACCACGACAACACCTGTCGGATTAAGTGAGGGCTATGCACCAATAGAACAGTATCAGCAGAATGTAGCAGAATTCTCACCAGTCAGTGATGTCTATGCCCTTGGTGCCACTTTGTACTTTCTTTTACATGGCAAGCGTCCTGTATCAGCTGTTCAACGTGTCAGTGGTTCAGCGCTCTTTATGAGAAAGAGCCTTTCACAAGATGTCAAAGATATCATCAACGCTTCATTGAAGGTATCTAAGGTAGAAAGGGCTCAAAATATGGACGTGTTTTTGAATTATCAGGATGATTCAGTTGTCGTTGAAGACGAAGAGACCTTAGGGGGCGACGATGAAACAAAGATAGATACCCCAGACATCCAAACTCTTAATCAAGGAACGGGAACGCAACTTTTCTCTAAGTTTGCCCTTAATTCTATTCCTCAGTCATTATTTAAACGCCGTACTATTCATATCTTAATGGCATTAATAGCTTGTCTTTCTTTACTGGCTATTTTTGTAGATATAGCGTATAATCCCCTTAATTCAGAATCATTAGAACTACTGAGGTTAGGAATACTTGTTGAGGGTCTGCCAGTTGTTATGCTAGCTGTTATCTATCTTCCACTGTTATCAGGTATGAAGAAAATAGACAAAACGGTTTTTACCTTGCTGCTAATAATCTGGGTAAGCTGGCTATTCTTTCTATTTGTGTGTTTTATTGGAATAATTGGCTGTCTGCCGTCTTTTTGGGTGATTGTGGGTGAGCGTTATTTCGATTATTATGAACAAATTCCATTTGTATTGGAAAAAATATCACTGATTTTCAATATTATTTCTATTATCACAGGCATGGTGATTATATATAAATATGATGGAAGGATTCAGAAGCTTGCAAAAATCCTTTATATAACAGGATTCCTGGGTTTATTATTATTGCAAATAGATGACTACCCCCAAAGTATAGATAACTTGATGATGTTAGCAGAATGTTATGGCGTATGGCGTGTGTTGATTAGCAAAAAGCAAAACCAAATAAACTATTATTCGTCTCATGATGAAAACTTTGATTTGATGATGTATCCATGGGAACTAAAGGAAGCTAACGGAGAAACAAAAAGATGGCTTTGGTTGGTGTTCCCACTTTTCGTAGCGATTATCGTGTTCGGAGCAGGAGTTGCTGTTCATATCAAGGTCAATACTCCTAAAAGTGGTAAGTCTGCAATATTATTTACGGTTTTTGTCTTTCAGGGTCTCGCTTGGTTGATAAACAAATTGGTTAAATGGAAATTAATTATATACGAAAAGAGGCACAAGCAATGAAACACCTAAACCTTACACCACCTTGCAAAGTGGGAAATAAAGAAAACTGCGTTAAAACAAGAGGCATAAGAACTGTTCTTAATTGTCCGAGCGAGAGCAGGTTATCTAATAGAGCGTTAGCAGGGGCAAGGAGGCTTTGGCATCACGTATTTGGCAGGACCTTTATAATGTTTGTTTTTTTAATAAGACAGGTAATATGATAAAGAAAGTAATACGTAAATTATTCGGGGAAAAAGAGGAACAAATACCATCAAGTGTTTCAGAACGAGAATCCTCTACAATTAGTATTTATGCAGATACATTAGGTATTAAACCTCTTGATAGGAAGATCTCTCCTAAACTAATTCTGCAGGATGTTTTCCCTAATGTGCAATGGAACATAAGTGGCGGATGGGGATATTCACAAGATGAAGCTACCATCATCCAGGTAGATAATACGGATAAAGGCATCGAAATGGAGTATGCATTTCTTCAAGGTCGAACTTATTTAGAAGCCATTGCTTTCATGCCAGAAGAACAGCGTTTTGCTGGTATAGAATTTGAAAAGACAGGTCAGTCATTGTTTCATGATAAAGATGGTAAACCCTATGATGTTATAAAGATGAAAGTGATTGCTTTTAAAGAATCTGATTATGAATTCCTTAAAAATGACTGGGAGACACATAATGCTTATGAAGGAGATGAAGTAGGAATGCAAAAGCATAATTCATTACGAAACTCGAAGCAAATTGAATATGAGATAACAGGATGGTTTGATATCAGTGCTTTTTTTAGTAAGTGGTAATATTTGGAGCATAAAAAAGGAAATACATATTGGCTATGCAACATCTCCAATCTAACACCACCTTGCAGGGTGGAAAATAGGGGCAGGAAGGCTTCGGAGATTAGAAATAAAAGTATTAATTTTGCAAAACTAATAGGAGTATATATGGCAGACAAGGATAAGACCGTCGTAGGCAATAATGTATATCAGGAGTGGCTTCATTACCTCTATGAGGAAATAGATAAGCAACGTCTGAAGGCTGTCATGCAACTGAATGCAGCCACACTTCAGCACTATTGGTGGCTGGGTAATGATATTATTCAAAAGCAGAAGGAACAAGGATGGGGCGCAAAGGTCATAGACCAACTTTCGTTTGATTTGCAGAAACGATATGGTGGTGATAGTGGCTATTCTTCTCGTAATCTTGGTTACATGAAGAGCTTTGCCAAGGAGTATCCTGACTTCCCATTTTTGCAAGTGCAACTTGCAAAATTACAAGAAATGCCAATTTTGCAAGCGAGACTTGCAAAATTCACGGTATCGGCTGACGGAAATTTTGTGCAAGTGCCGCTTGCACAAATCACATGGTATCACCATATTTCCATGATTCCTAAAGTGAAAGATGTGGCATTGCGGGCTTTCTATATGACCGAAGCTGCCATCCAAGGATGGAATCGTGACATCATGATGATGCAGATTGAAGATGGTTATTTTAAGAAAGCGCAAGCATTGCCAAACAACTTTGATGCTACTCTGCCTCCTGCGAATAGTGATTTGGCAAGAGCTGCTTTTAAGGATCCTTACAATTTGGGATTTGTGGATATGACTAAGGTGATGCGAGAGAAAGACCTTGAAGAGCAATTGGCTAACAAAGTGACTGATTTCCTACTGGAGTTAGGAAAGGGCTTCTCGTATATTGGTCATCAGTATCCGTTGAACATAGCAGGCGAGGAAAACAAAGTTGACTTGATGATGTATCATACACGCCTTCATTGTTATGTAGCTATTGAGCTGAAAGTTGTTGATTTTAAACCTGAATTCCTGAGCAAGTTAAACTACTATATCTCAGCCATTGATGACCTGGTAAAGATGCCAGAAGACAATCCGACTATAGGCTTGTTATTATGCCGTACAAAGAATAACACAAAGGTGGAATATGCCCTTAGAGGCATGACGCAACCTCTTGGCGTGGCTGAGTATCAGACGAGCAAGATAATAGAAGAACTTAAATCAGAATTACCTTCTATAGATGATTTGGAGAATACACTTAATGATTAAGGATTTCGTATAATGCAACACCTACAACCTAACACCACCTTGCAGGGTGGAAAATATAGAATAGAACGAGTGCTGGGGCAGGGAGGCTTCGGCAATACGTATGTTGGCTATAATACGGAGTTTGAAGAGACGGTAGCCATTAAAGAGTTCTTCATGAAAGGTGTGACGGAGCGGGATGAGACAACCTGTGCCGTCAGCGTGAGCAATGCTGACAATGTGCAGCAGTTTGAAGAGCAGCGAGAGAAGTTCAAGAAGGAAGCCCGCCGCCTGCGCAAGCTGAAGAATGAGCACATTGTGAAAGTGCATGACCTGTTTGAGGAGAATGGCACGGCTTACTATGTGATGGACTTCATAGATGGCGAGTCGTTGGCAGAACGGCTGAAGCGTACAGGCAAAACGTTCTCGGAGGACGAGGTTCGTGAGATACTTCCACAGGTCCTTGAGGCTTTGGAGGAGGTGCATGGAAATGAAATCTGGCATCTGGACTTGAAGCCAGGGAACATCATGATAGACAAAACGGGGAAAGTCTATCTGATAGACTTTGGTGCCAGCAAGCAGATTCGTGCTAATGGCAGTATGACCACGTCAACAGCCCTCTGCTACACGCCTGGTTATGCTCCCAATGAGCAGATTGGCCAGATGTTTGACCGGTTCGGTCCATGGACAGACATCTATGCCCTCGGCGCCACCATCTACAACCTGCTGACCAACAAGAAACCGCCCATGGCAATAGATATAGAGGAGGATGAAGACGATGCATTCTCTTTCCCAGAATCAGTATCTAAAGAGTTTCGAAAGTTGGTTATATGGATGATGCAACCAAAGAGGAAGAAAAGACCTCAGGGTGTTAGCGAAGTAATTGATAGGTTGGACAAACAGCAAAGGCAAGAATTGCTTTTATATCAAGAACATGAAGATAATATAGGAACCCTAATCCTCACTCCTTCCGCTCTCGTAAATGACGCTGTTGAGACAGGAAAAGAAGTCGTTAAAGAAAATGCAGATATAGTTCATGAGGAAGCAAGGACCATTCTGGTTGTTGCAAAGGAAGATGATAAATCATGTGCAAATCGGCCTTCTGTCGAAGATCTTCCAGAAAGAGCAATTAAGGTCGGTGATTTCATATTTGAGGATGGAGTCTATTCAAATGCAATTGGTAAGAACAACGGTAGTGTAGTAGGTGTTTTATTCTCCTACTATGGCGGTGCTCACGGTCAGATTTTCTCTGCTGTCAAGCCCAATGATAATTTGTTAATAAATGGTCGGAAACTGAAATGGCACGAAGCTTCTATTGCAGAATGGGTAGAGATAATACAGAATCTAGGGCATTGTAAGGTGAATTATTCTTCATGGGAGTATCGTTTTTTCTCAGATAATATACAATATATTTTATCTAGTTACCAAATAAAAGAGAGCAAATATGTTACTAGGAAATCTGTGAGCGGAGTATCCTATATAATAAATTTGGAGAAATGTAAGTTGGCTCCGCTTGAAGACGAGAACAATACTCTTCCTTACATCTATATAAGTGAATTTTAAAATATGCAACACTTACAATCTAACACCACCCTGCAGGGTGGAAAATACAAAATTGTCGGAGTGCTGGGGCAGGGAGGTTTCGGCATCACGTATTTGGCGATACAATCAACGTTGAATCGTTATGTCGCCATCAAGGAATTGTTTATTGGTGGAAGTGGACAGGCCATTAATGACCGCCAAGGTAATATGGTGGTTGTGACCAACTCTGCAAATAAAGCAAGTTTTAAGCAGCAACTGGACAAGTTTAGGAAAGAGGCGTTACGTCTTACCAATCTCGATCATCCGAATATAGTACATGTTTACGATTTTTTTGAAGAAAACGGAACGGCCTACTATGTGATGGAATACATTGAAGGTGTTACCCTGAGAACAAAACTGAAAAAAGGGGGATGCTTATCAGAAAAGATTGTTCTGGAGTATGTAAAACAACTCCTCCCTGCTCTTGAAGTAGCTCATAAGCAAAATATATGGCATTTAGACATTAAGCCAGAGAATATCATGGTAGATAAAAATGGTCATGTTTATCTGATAGACTTTGGTGCCAGTAAGCATGTGGAACCGAATAGCACACTTACGACTTCATTGGCTTTAGCCTATACTCCTGGGTATTGCCCTCCAGAGTTGGCAGATTTAACTTGTGCAAATCAGAAGGGCTTTGTACAAGCACTGAAAGAAATCGGCCCATGGACAGATATCTATTCCCTTGGTGCTACTATGTACAATCTGCTAACAGATAGCATTCCCCCATCTTCTAATAGACTCTATAAATTTGGAAGTAATGCTTTCTTGTTCCCTGATAATTTGTCGGCAGCAACAAAGGAATTAATTGTCAAGATGATGAAGCCTGACAAGGATGACCGGCCGCAATCTATTCAGGCCCTGCAGAAGGTGATGGGGAGAGAATCTCCCAAGGAGTCTTATAGAGGAGGTACAGAAAAATCGAAATCTACAATTCACGAAGAGCCAGGAACTTTCTCTGTTATATTGCATGTTTCTGCATCTATTCTATTCTCTTGTCTATTATGTCATTATTTCCATATATCAGGTAACTTATGGCCTTTTCTCATTTTCGGCTTAGGTTTAGGCTTATTACATTGGTTATATGAATTATCTTCCATGAGCCTTAAACAATATAATTTCATTATCATTCTGGTATTAATCATCTTCATTATGTTATCCCTTCCATTTTTGGATATGACTAATAGAAATCCAAAACCAGAAGGAATTGATGGTAGGCCAGAAGAACATGTTACAAATATTAACAATGCAAATGTAAAATTAAAAGGAATAGGTGATAGTGTAAAAGAACGTGTTATTCAAAACCTAATAAACAATATGGTGCAAGTTCAAGGTGGCACATTCGTGATGGGAAGCACAACAGGCGAAAGCAATGAAAAGCCTACTCACAAGGTTTCTCTATCGACATTCTATATTGGTAAATATGAGGTTACACAGGAGGAGTGGGAAGTTGTGATGGGCAATAATCCTTCTAGATTTAAAGGATCCAAACTTCCAGTTGAGAGGATTCGGTGGAAGGATTGCCAGGCGTTCATCAGCAAGTTAAATGCAATTACTGGTAAACAATTTCGTCTTCCTACAGAGTCTGAATGGGAGTTTGCCGCTAGTGGAGGGAATTCATCAAGGGGATATAAGTATAGTGGTGGTAATGATATTAGTGATGTTGCGTGGTATTCTGACAATTCTAGAAACACAACGCATAATGTAGGTGCTATGCGTGCTAACGAACTTGGCCTTTACGACATGAGCGGGAACGTGTGGGAGTGGTGTCAAGACTGGTATGGTAGTTATAGCAGCAGTGCTCAGGTAAATCCTTGTGGTTCTTCTACTGGCTCATGCCGTGTCATCCGTGGTGGCTGTTGGTATAACAATGCAGAGGCTTGTCGTATTTCGCAACGGTTTCTTGCTGAACCATCAGATGGACTTGACCATTTAGGCCTTCGATTAGCTATTTAGTGTTTCCCGAACATGTTATTGGAAATGGACTTGTAAATGCAATAATGGTTTTTATGACTATGTAATTCGTTTCACCTTATGAAATATATCTATTATTTATATGTAATACTCTTGGTCGCACTTTGCATTAAAGGAGTGATCATTTTTGGTTCTTTGGTGTTATTTGCCGTCATTCCAATCATCCTATTCCTTGTTCTTATCGTCGCTGGCATTCTCTTCTCTCCGTCAAATAACGATCAACTTTTGGAGTCGAAATTTGGCGAGAATTTTAAGGAGGCTATTGAAAAGGGGGAACTGAGTGAGACTACAGCCTATCCCTGTACACCTGAAAGCGAATTTACTTCCTCAAAACGGATCAATAAGAAGACGAAGATCAACCTTCCTTACTTCAAGGTAGTTGGATGCGAAGAATCTCTCAGGAATTTCAATGGAGACTTTTTTGGACGTGCAAAGATAGAATTTAGTGAGCCTATTAGTGATGAAATCATCGGAATGATACAAAAGCGGATCAAGAAAGGAGATGACAGATGGAAGATGCTGGATGATGAAAAGATAGAATGTCAAATCTACGTACCCTTTGAAAAAAGGAACGATGACGAATGGTGGAGCATTACTATTAAAAAGCACTCTACATCCGGAGAAATTGATTATGGAAGGATTTAACTTTTTTAATAGGACTTATGATGGGTGCTAAACATCGACCTTTTGAACCGCGCCGTAGACGCATTGAACGTCGAATGTGCAACAAGAGATAAATTTGACCCTATTTGCCGCGGGGCAAGCCCTGGGCTCTTTCTCTTTCACTACGAAAGCGGCAAAGCCTAGAGAAGCATATGTGACCTCTTAGAAGTCCTTGTGCCATTTCCTATATCATTCCCGATAAAAATAGTAATAATGGATTCAATATCTTCTAAGGGTACATCGTATTTTATTCTCAGCAATGGGATCTTCCGGTCCTTACATTCCCATTCTTCTATGACATCTCGCATACGCTGGAGAATGTATCTCCATCTGCCACCGAAGAACTTGACAGGATGATAGTGTTGCCTGCCATCATATTCTATGAGGTACAGTTTCCCGTCATGGTGAACGCCGAAATCCGCATGTACATAGTATCCTAATTCATATTGCATCTCATAATTGATGTGATGCTTCTCCAGGGTTGCTACGATAGCACGCTCGCCTTTGGAGGAAGCGCTCTTCTTAGGAACGAAACGCTTCCTCCTAAGGAGCCAGTCCTTAAACCGGACCACATCATTGCAAAATGAAAATACCCACATACTAGAATATTATTCCGTTTTAATACAGCAGATACCCTCCACAGAGCGTTATTCCTAATGTTATGAGAGCAAAGCAGAAAGCCTTGAACGAACCGTATTTCCATTCTATAGCTACCAGGTAATGAAACCAGAATCCCATAGATAGGAAAGACACTGGAAAATAGAGAATAAAACCAATAAGAAAAACTGCAAAGAATTCAGAAATGTGTGACCACTCATGATAAATAGTATACCCTATCAAGGAGTAGGAAACTAATAATGCTGAACAAGAAACTGCCCCTACAAGTCCCATAAATGAGGGGAAGAAGAATAGGAAACCAATAGAATAGACGAGCCAATTGGGGATATGTCCGGTAAATAAGCCAAGAATTGCCGCGAGAATCAAAGCGAACAAGCCTAAATATCCATATAGAACACGCTGGCTGGAGAGAATTGCTTCATAGCAACCATCAGCCCTTAATGAATCTTCAGCTTCTATATTTCCACTTTCTACAGCTGGTGTCATAAAAGAAATACCTAAGAAACTTGCTGACGTGCCCGACTTGGACCACGTGCCTCGATGGACTGATGCGGAGTCTCGTGAATTGAAGCGCAGGAACTACCGTCCGTCATATCTCGGTTTCAATCCTGTGAAAACCACGTTCAGCGGAACCCTCCGCTGCATCTGGCTGCTGTTGCCCATTGCATGGCAATCGATATGGGACAGCCGTGTAAGGAAAGAGATGCTCTCCCAGTTGGGCAACTATGTCCGTTTCCTCATCCGGTAGATTCTGTCTGTTTCTGTTATGTATCGCAGATGATGCTTGTGTCCTTTGCTTTGGGATTCCCATAGAGGATGTGGGCAACCTCCCTGCAGCCACAATCGCAAAGGGGGGAGTGCTTGCAACGTGAGCATATATCAGGTTTGTAGTCACCGGCAGCAAACATGTTCCAGTATTCTACGTCCGTGATGACAAACTTGTTGAAGATATGCCCGACAATCCGTGGAGAGTGGTTGCAGGTACGGATGTTTCCTGAGGGGTCAACGACAAAGAAACCTTTGGCGGCGGCACACAGGTAACCGATATTTAGGTGCTGGTATTTCTTCGGTTCTTTGATGGCACAGAGGGGAATTTCTGTCCCTACGCTTCCGAAACGGTTGGAGTAGCCAAGGACTTCCTCCGCAACGTCCAGCATTTCGTTGGTTTGCTCTCGGGTAAGCTTCAGTTCGTCCATATGGGCAAACCCACGGCCTCCAGGCAGGAATCGGTTCAGCAGCAGGCTGTTGGCTCCATTGATCAATCCTAATGACAGAGTCTGGAAAAGCTCGTGGATGTTCCGTTGCGTCACGGTGACATTCACCGTGGTATTGATTCCCAATGCCTCGGCCTCCTGAAACCAATGAAGGACACCATCGGCGTTGTCTACTCCCGTATGGTATTCGAATGTCTCGTAACCAGGCAGACTCATGCTCAGTTGGACATCGAGTTCTTTGAATAGTTCCAGATACTCCTTCTTCATGGCACGCCCATTGGAGATGACGGCTATCTGCTGGTGGCATCTATTCTGCTCACCCTTTTCCCAGATGTAGCGCAGGATGTCCGTGAACCCTTCTTTCAATAGTACTTCACCTCCAGATAACGAGAACATGCTGACACCTTCGGCATAAAGGATGTCAATGGCCTTTTTCCATTGATCCGTATCCAGTTCTTGCCCGACTGGATAGCTGGAAGATGGAGCATACCAGGGGCATGAGCAGAACTTACACTGGTGGTTGCACCGGTATGTCAGTTCCAACACGACTGTTGACGGGAGCCTTGCCTTCATCTTTTTTCTACGTCGCAGCCTGTCATCCTGCTGATGATTTCTTCTTTGCCTTTTACAAACAAATCGTATACACTGTCCTCGAGGGGCTTTTCTCTGTTTTTAAGGTAGATTGCAACGGCATTATAGTCATACCAGGAACCAGAAATGGACACGTGGTATTCCTCTTGCCCTTTCGGCTTGAAGTAGAACACGTAGTAGGGCTTATTCTGATCTGTGATGTCCTCTCCGTTTACATCCTTTATTCCCAACTTTGAAGCACATTCTGCACACATCACGGTAACCTTGGCATCATAGCCAAGAGCATATATGATTAGCCTGACTCTGCTTTGGATGCATTCCCCATTAGTTGCTTCGTCTCTTGATATATGATCTGTGATGAGTTTCTTGCAGACTTCACAATAGGCAGTGGTGAGCTTCGGCGGTGCAGGAGAATAGCACATAGCGGTTTTCGGGGCCTTAGGCTTTGCGGCCTTACCTGCCCGCTCTTTCAGCTTGCCAACAAGCTCTTTTTTGGTTTGTTTTTGTTTCATATTCGAATTGTCTTACAGATAATCATGGCGTAGTTATCGATACTGGGAGGTACTCGGGTATGCGAACGTCTCAGAAGTTCTATTGAATAGTATTGCAAAGGTACTACAATAATTTGAAAGAAAGAAAAAAGTGCGTAGGTTTTTCCTGAAGTTTTTTATGGAATGTGATTGATAAGTAGACTCTAAAACATGATGGCGGCAGCATTCGTTTCGTACATTGAAGCGGTAGTTTCGTACAATTAACGGCGGATGGTGTTGGCTGGAAAGGGAAATGTTTGTAAATTTGACATTCGTCGAACTTACTTGCGTTCGGAAATGAAAGCAAAAACTTTGGCTTTTGCTTTGCATTTCACTCACTTATTCGTAAAATTGCAATGTGAAAACAATAACTGATGTCATTATGGATAACTTAGAACGATTTTTGACTGCACAGGATGCGCTTTATGAACGGGCCATCAAAGAGATTCAGGAGGGGAAACTGGGCTTTGAGTGTTGGGTGAGGTATGTCTATCCTCAACTGAAAAGATTCGTTCCTGCATGCTCCTTTTTGCATCGGTCTCGGATGAACCGATGTTTAAAAGGTGATTGCGAAATATGGATGGAAATAATGGGAAAGACTACAAAGACTGTTCGGTGAGGAAACTTTGTTGGAAGAATGTGGCCCTGCTGCCATTCATGCTGTGCGTGGGGTTTCTGATGTTGTTAGGCAAGCTATGCGGCCTGACCTACAAGCAGATTTCGGTAGTTTTTAATCTCTGGGTGCAGGGTGGCGTCCTGATGCTGTCGGGAGTGGCTCCTGCTGCAGTGGCAACATACAAACTGGTCAGCGATGGCTCACTTCTGTGGGTAGCCGTGACAGCCTTGCTTATTACTTATGCTGCCGCTTATGTCTACGGCTTTGTGCGAATGTTGCTGCATTATCATCAGCCCTTCGACAGAGCTTTTGACCTATGCGTTAAAGACCTGATGCTTTGGGCAAAGAAGTGGCACACCACTTACGAGATGGCGAACCTGATCATCTTCGTGCTGCTTTTCTTAATATTCATAGGGCTGAACTGCTTTGTGGCTTGCGGTATCTATTGTTGTTAAATGACTATGTTCGAGTTATTTTTAGTTTTAGCATTTATTGTTATTCCGATTATTGGAATAGGCCTCCTTTTAGCAGGAGCAGGAATGTGCATTGATGAGAAGTGTCCTCCTTATAAAGGAATGACAAAAAAGGAAGCTCGTTAACATCACATGCGAGAGATTAAGGAATATATAAAAGAACATCCCGAATATACGGAAGATGATTTTTATTTGTAATTGACTTTTCGTACAACCAACGGGGTGTTTCGTACTTTTGGCAAGGAATTTGTTGGTGAAAAGGAAGAATGTTCGTACATTTGCAATGTAAAGTTTAACAAAGAATAATTAGGATATGGAGATTATCGGATTTTTAGTTGTTATTGTTGCTGTCGTCATTGTGGCTCTTGTGCGGAATCATAAGGAGGACCAGAAGACTATTGAGGGACTGCGGAGCCAGTTGGTGGCAGAGAAAAAGGAGAATGCGGAGAAACAGTCGGCAGACGGTCAGCAGGTGGTGATAGAGAGGCGGTCGCGCGATTTGTTCCTGGAGACGTTGGCGAAGATGGGGTGCCAGTATGAGCTTGATGATGACGACCGCATCTGCTTCCATTGGCAGGGAGGCAGCTTCGTGGTCAGCGCGTCGAATGAGAGTGTGTTCGTGACGGTCTGGTATTTCCAGTGGGGCGAATGGGAACTGTACGATATTGATGCGCTCTCGCGGGTGAAGCGTGTCATCAATGATGCTAACATCTGTTATTCGCTGAACGTGGTTTATTCTATCAACGAAGAGGGTGGCAGCTTCTTCATTCACAGCAATAAGAGCTTCCTGTTTATCCCGCAGATTCCTGACATCAAGGGCTATCTCGAGGCCATGCTTGGCGAGTTCTTCATCGTGCGTCGCTATGTGGAGAAGGAACTTGACAAACTGGAAAATCAGGAGGAGAAGATATCAAAGTGAAGAAGGCTGCAATCACCATGGTGATTTAATTCGTACAACAATCCTGCCGGTTCATACAACGCGGCAGGATTTTCTTTTTTGTTTCAAAAGGAGACTGTAATTTTGCAGCAGAAATCAGTCGTTAGCCCTGCGGGCGAGTAAGGCTGCTGCGCAGCGGTTCAAAAGGCTTGCGGCCGTTCAAGGTTCAAAGCTGCTGCGCAGCGGTTCAAAAGGCCTGCGGGCGTGTAAGGCGCTGAAGTGCATGTAAGGAGATATTAAAAACAAAAAAGGTATGAAAACTTTGAAACGAATCTTTCTGGTGATGTTCCTGCTCGTGGTGGCAGCAGGAGGTTTCTGTGTGTGGGTGCTCTTTGGCAGCAAGACGAGCAATCCTCACAATTATGCAACCATCGGCGACATTCCTACGCCGTGGGGCTACGACCGCGTGGCTGGCGAGGATGCTACTTATGCATGGTATCTGCGGCAGCTTCCGCTGAAGGAGAAGGGAGCGAAGGTGATGCTCTATACGGGGGGCGAGTCGCGCTTCCAGTCGCTGAACTATGCTGTTGTTGATTTGCCGTTGCTGTCGAATGCCGAGCAATGTGCCGATGTCTGCATGCGACTGCGGGCGGAGTACCTCTACAACACGGGGCAATACGGGCGCATCCGTTTCCAGAATGTGAACGGGAAGACGCTCAGCTATGGCGGCGGATCTTCGCGCAAGTCGTTTGAGCGCTATCTGAGGAATCTCTATGGCGTGGCGAGTACGTTCTCGCTGAGCCGTGAGATGAAGACCAGGCGGCTGGCCGACATGCAGCCCGGCGACGTGTTTGTCTATCCTGCCCGCTATGGTCATAAGTACGGACACGCCGTGATGGTGGTCGACGTGGCTCAGGACAAACATGGCAAGAAGGCTTTCCTGCTGGCTGAAGGCAATACGCCTGCCCGCAACATTCACGTTCTGCGCAACTTCGAGAATCCCTTCCGCTCGCCGTGGTTCATGCTCGACGAGGATGCCGACGACCTGCTGCTTGCCGTCTTCCACTATAAAGCCAGCGAACTGAGACATTTCTAAGATCAGAACGTGATGAGAAGAACGAGAATCATAAAGCGAATCCTTCTGACAGTCATCAGCGCATCAGCAGCACTGATGGTTGTCTGCAATCAACTGGTTGTCAAGAATGCCGAGGGCAAAATGTTCGATGGGGTGGATTCTATTCCAGATGGTGATTACGTAGGACTGCTTCTCGGCACGCCCCCGATGACACGCATTTCACACAGGAGAAACATCTTCTTTGAAAACCGTATCAAGGCTGCTGCCAACCTGTATCATTCAGGGAAAATACAGAAGATCCTAATCAGCGGCGACGGCCATAGTCTTGATGGTATCAGTGAGACAGAGTGTATGAAGGACTCACTTTTGGCAAGAGGCGTTCCCGAAAACGATATCATCCTTGATGGGAAAGGCTACAGAACTATTTACTCAGTGCAAAGAGCCTATCATGATTTTGGTTGCAGGAACCTGATCGTGATATCTCAGAAGTTCCATAACGAGCGTGCCCTGTATCTGGCCAGTCATCTCGGTCTGGACTTTGATCAGGTCATCGGGTTCAATGCAGAGTCGCCTCGTTCTCTCGTGTCACAGAAGACGTACGTCAGGGAATGGTTTGCAAGGGTTAAGATGTTTATGGACTTATTAAGCAATAATTATCATGAAAAAGATTAAAATGGTATTTGTCGTTATGGTTGGCAGTGTCTTGGCTTGGAGCAACCTGCCATATCACTACTGTAATGAAAAGGCGGCAGTTTATGCGTCACGTCATGCAGCAAGAGGTTCGCGTAGCATGTGCGCATGGTATGTTGTCAGGGCCATGTGGCGAGGGGGATGCCCGATAGGGCTCATCCCTGCCTATGCATACGACAAAACTCTGCCTCAAATGGGGTTCAAGGAAATCTCCTTGGATGGCTATCAACCAAAGATTGGAGATATTTCAGTTCTTCCTAAAAATGAAAAGAGCCATTTTGGTCATATAGCCATTTACGATGGGAAACAATGGGTGTCAGACTTCAAGCAGAAAAGCGTCTATCCAGGAATAGCATATAGAAGCGTGGGTAGCTACAGAATATACCGCGCTACTAATGGCTGGCATTGGAAACACGTGTGGACATCACCGGCTGATTGGTGCTCATGGATTGAATCTTTAGTGAAAGGATACAAAAAAATCAAATTCTAATGTCGATAACAACTACTATCCTTCTGGCAGCTGCCAGTATGTTTCCTGCCCTTATTGCAAGTGTGGGCAGGTGTTACAGGGAAAAAGACCTGTTTTCCTTTGCATGTTGCGAATTGCCTACTGCGAATCTCATACAAATAACCGGGCAATTGATACAACCTCATTTGTTTGCTTTGGCTGGAGATGGAAAGAATAGTAATTTTGCATCATAGAAATCAAAGAATCTGATTAACAAAAGCCCATGAAAGTAAAAATGATTCTGCCTTCGTTGCAGGAAGCCGAGAGTCCATATTGGCGGCCCATCAAGTACTCGCTGTTCCCTCCGCTGGGGCTGGCCACGCTGGCAGCCTACTTCAGCGACGACGATGATGTGGAGATTGTCGACCAGCATGTGGAGCGGCTGACGCTCGACGACGAGCCCGACCTGGTGTGCATACAGGTGTATGTGACGAATGCCTACCGTGCCTATCGCATTGCCGACAACTATCGTAAGAAGGGCACCTATGTGGCCATGGGCGGCCTGCACGTCACGTCGCTGCCCGACGAAGCAGCGCAGCATGCCGATACGATTCTTCTTGGTCCAGGCGAGGAGGCCTTCCCGCGCTTCATCAGCGACCTGCGGGCCGGACATCCACAGAAACGCTATGCGGCACGTTGGCGGTCGATAGAGAACATCCCGCCCGTCAGGCGCGACCTCATCAAGCGCGAGAAATACTTCGTGCCCAATTCGCTCGTCGTGTCGCGCGGCTGTCCGCATCACTGCGACTTCTGCTATAAGGATGCCTTCTATGGCGAGGGCAAGTCGTTCTATACGCAACGCGTCGACGAGGCTCTGGCTGAGATAGACCGACTGCCAGGCCGCCACCTCTATTTCCTCGACGACCACCTGCTGGGCAGTCCGCATTTCGCAAGGGAACTGTTTGAGGGTATGCGCGGCATGGGGCGTGTCTTCCAGAGTGCCGCCACGGTGGCCTCCGTGCTGAAGGGCGACCTGATTGAGAAAGCTGCCGAGGCAGGGCTGCGCAGCGTCTTCCTCGGTTTCGAGACCTTCTCGCCGGAGAACCTGCGCTCGAGCAACAAACTGCAGAATCTCTCGAAGGACTATGTGGCAGCCGTCGAGCGACTGCACAGTCTGGGCATCATGATCAATGGCAGTTTTGTGTTCGGCCTTGACCACGACGACAAGGATGTGTTCCGCCGAACAGTGGACTGGGGCGTCGAGCACAGCATCACCACAGCTACTTTCCATATTCTCACGCCCTATCCCGGTATACGCCTGTTCCAGCAGATGGAGCGCTACGGCCGCATCACCTCCTACGATTGGAGTCAGTATGACACGCGCACGGTAGTCTACAAGACCGTCGGACTCACTGCCGATGAACTGAAGCAGGGCTACGACTGGGCCTATAAGGAGTTCTATTCCTGGAGCAATATCTTCCGCGCCAGTTTCGGCCACGACAATCTGAAGCAGCAACTGGCCCATCTGTTCTACATGGGCGGATGGAAGAAGTTTGAGCCGTTCTGGAACTTCATGATTCAGTACGGCCAGTTGAACCGCATGCTCCCCGTGTTGGAGTCTTTGTTGGCAAATACGAAGACCAAGAAACCATCGAGGCCGTCAATTAATCAGTCGCTTTTAAATAAAGCAGCATTATAAATCCGTCTATATGCAAGTAATAAGGAACCACAATCATCAGGTGTATTTTGTGAGGAAACATCCAATGGGCAAGAATTTTCTTGCGATATGCCTATTTGGCTTCGTGTTGTCAATAAGACCGCTCGATGCTGATGAACTGAACCGTGAACTGATTCATGCGGCCCAGCAGAGGGAGCTGTTGTACATTCCGTTCTTCATCTGGTATGGCATCGAATGGATAGCTTTGTATTTCAAGTATAAAGATTGGCTGCAGGCCTATGCCCATATCCGGTTTGAGAAGGAGGCCTATCGTCATCAAAGCAACCTGAACTATCTACACAGAAGGAAACATTTTAATTATTGCAAACATGAGTAGAAGAGTATTATCGTTCATTGTAGGCTCGGGATTTCTTGCCGTGCTGCTGGCTGCGGTGTTTTTGTTATGGCTCGGATCACAAGTGGACTGTCCCACGGGCGATGCCGTCACGGAACATGCGGACACACTCTGCACTTGTCCCAACGTGAAGGTTTCGCTTCAGCCCTATGCCGACTTCACGCAGAAGGAAGCCATGCAGTTGAAGGATGATTTGGAAAAGCACCTGGGCATGCTGATTGGTGAGGTCGGACTTCAGTTCGAAGTCCTTCCCAACAAGCCATTGGCTGAAGAGTTGCTGAACGGCGCCGGCACCCGCTATCGTGCCGACAAGATCATCAACTCGCTGGCAAAGGATGCCAACGGGCAGCATGTCATCATCGCGCTCACCCACAAAGACATCTCGGTGAGCTACAAAGGCAAACCCGACTGGGGCGTCTTAGGTCTTAGCCTGATTCCCAAGAAAGCGTGTGTGGTTTCAACTTTCCGCGTAAGGAATCGGAAAGATTTGTGGAAAGTCGCCAGCCATGAGTTCATCCACACCTGTTTCGAATACCAGCATTGCCCTGACGACAATCCGAAATGCCTGATGAAGGATGCAAAAGGACACGCCGACTTCTCTGGCAAATCCACGCTATGTGAGAAATGCAGTAAAAGAATTTACGATCACTTTTAATCTTCAAGCAAGAGCATGAAACAATTATTCCTTTCTTTGATCCTTGCGCTCATGAGCGTGATGGTATCAGTGCCCGCCAGTGCAACAACTGGCAACAAAGTGAAAAGCATGATGCCTCAGAACATCATCGTCAAGCAAACCACTCAATTCTCTGATGGCCGGACGCTGACGTTGTATTACAAGAAAGCGGGCTCACGATGTGAGGTCTACTCGCCCTGCGAGGCTAAGGACTATGACGTGGCGGATGCCGCAAAGATTAAGACGACCAGTTTTGAGGTGGTCGACCGCGTGGAAGGCAAACTCTATCGTAAAGCCTCGATTGGCGAAGTGACGAGACTGATCAAACGCCTGGTGAATCAGTATTTGTGATGGTCTATGTGGAAATCGTGCTGCTGTGTGCCACCATCGCGGTGTTCATGGCAGCACAAAACAACAAAGAAGGATGATTCGGAAAAGGAAATATGGCTGCGCTTTGGTTGTGCTGGCGGTGATGGCCGCCGCCAGCCTGTTCGGTCTGCAATGGGCATGGAAATACTATGGCCTGCCCGAACTGCCCGACCGCAGGGAGTATAAGACCATTGAAGCTCGTGCTGAGAAGGCTCTTGCCTTTGCGCAGCGTCATCGGATGAACGAGCATTATGCACTTTTCGTCGACTATGCCATTCCCTCGGGGAAGCCACGGCTCTTCGTCTGGGATTTCAAGGAAAGGCGGATAGTGGCATCTACCTACGCCATGCATGGGCCTGGTGGTGGCAGCACAGCCGAAAAGCCACGCTTCAGCAACCGCCCGGGCAGTAAATGTTCGTCGCTGGGACGGTTCCTCGTCACGAAGGATCGGGGAACCCGGTTGAAACGCAGCTTCCGGCTCAAAGGCATGGACATCGACAACCAGACAGCCTATGCACGCGGACTCATGATTCACGGCTCAAAGTGGGTTGACGGTCACTGCTGGATGAATCATATTCCCCTGCACAGTCCATCCTGCCAAGGGTGCGTCACCGTATCGTCACGGGGCATGTCTTATCTCTGGAAACTGATTAACAGGGAGAAGAAGCCCTTGCTATTGTGGAATTTTGCAAGTTAAATATTACGAATGAGGTAGATGATTGCAGAAAAATGTTGTATCTTTGCAAATAAAACCAAGAAACAATCTACTTATGGAGTGGTTTAGAATCAGGACTTCAACACTTCTGATGCGTGTGGCCGTCGACGAGATTGTCTACGTGAAGGCTGACGGGAACTATTGCGACCTTGTGCTCATCAACGGGCGGTGTCGCAAGATGACCTTCCAGCTGCATCACTTTGAGGACAATTTCAAATTGCTGAAGAGTGCCGATATGTTCATCCGGGTGGGCAGAAGTCTTATCGTCAACCGTCAGTACGTGCAGGTAATCGACCTCGTTGACCAGACCATCACCTTCGGCGGGAAACACCTCACTCGCGAACTGCGCACCGACAATCCTCACGCCCATCGGCCCGACCGGAATGAGGAAGTGTCGACAGGAAGAGACGTCTATGTGGTAAAGGTGTCGCGCGACGCCCTGAAGCAGCTGAAAGAACAACTTGAAAACATGAGAGGAGGAGAAACGTTATGAGTGACTACATCGACAAGACTGATCAGGAACGCCAGGGCAACTTCAACAGAGAACCCGAGATTCCTGAGTTCATCATTGAGCGTGATGACGACGCACGTCCCCCAGTAGAACCCCGCCTTCCTGAAAAGACCGGAAAGAAATGGCTTCGCCGAGTGCTGAAGGCTTTAGTCATGGCCTTGATGGTGATGGTTGCCTTCTTTGCATACAAGACCTGGGATTATTACTATCACATAGGCGTTCCAGTATCAACGACTCCGGCCGAGAACATCGCCAAGTTGCAGCGGCCCGCAGCGAAGGAGGTGTCGGAGGTGGTGATGACGAGCGACAGCATCCTTGGCGTGGCGCTTGACTTCTATGCCATTCACGGGCTGCAGGCAAGCATAGAGTTTCAAGAACCCGATACTGCCGATGCCTCAGTGTTCCTGTATTCACGTTCGGCAGACCATGCGGCCGACGGGCAGTATATAGGTTCGCTCGTGGCAGAGGGCAAGGAGCTGCAGAGCGACCGCTCACGTCTGGGCTATATGGCGATGGCCGACGGTCGGCAGGTGATTGGCGTAGGCCGCAGCGACAGGGTGAAGGACTATGTGGCAGATTGTGGAGGATCGTTCTTCCGCCAGTTCGTACTTGTCAGCAACGGGGTGATACCCTCGCATTTCCATCTGCATGGTAAGGTGGAGCGTCGGGCATTGGGACGTATTGGCGATACCTTGTATTATATAGCAACCCGCCACAAGGAAACCCTTTGGGACTTTGCCGATGCCCTGCGCGAATATGGTTTCGTGGATGCCATCTACATTACAGGGGGAACGGATTATTGCTATTACCGCAGCCCCGACGGCCAGCGCCACGATATTGGCAATCCAGAGGATTATCCTCATGAGAGATGGAAGGATATCATCCCCTGGCTGGTGTTCCGTAAGGCAGCGAAATAGGCAAAACGCTTTATAATTATAGTGAGAACGGCAGACCATTCGAGTTTTTCGTTACCTTTGCAGGCAGAAAGATGAGAAGTGATTTCTTTAAGAAATAGACACAGCAACACATCTCTGGGTGAAAATACGATAGAGTCCCCTGACCAAGGCGGTCGGGGGACTCTTCTTTTGGTAACAATTCCTTCTGGCCCCAACGGGGGGCGCATTGACTTGTATTTCTGAGTGGCAGTATCGGGGAATGGAGGGAGTGCATTGCCAATAATGCTCAGCGGCTGAGATGCTTCCGGCCATTCCTGATCACAATGCCGCGATATGCATTCGTCACGCGCTGCCCTGCCAGGTTGTAGGATGCACCAGCAGTTTTGCCTTGCGCCTGCGATTGTTCTGTGGCAGGACTTTCAATACCCGACACGTTGTCGCCCAGGCGCAGCAGGCGAACGCCGTGGCTAGGCACGGTGGTTGACAGCGAGCCCGTGGCAGTGCCCAAGCTTTGCTTCTGCCAGATGTCGTAGAGGGGCACCGGTTCCGAAGCGCCGTAGCCCAACTGCGTCAGGTCGAACGTGTAGGGCTGGCTCTGCGTTACGTAAATGATGAACTCCATCGTCGTGCCGCTATTCGACGTGTTGTCGCGGTCGCACGACGAGTCATAGCCGCACAGCGCGCGGAAGATCTTCCACTGGTGGTCCTTCGGCAGGTCGTAGATCAGCGTGCACTGCGCGTTCATGCCCAGTCCCGTCTGATACGACTGACCCTCCACTTGCAGCGTGCCGCCCTCCACGTTCTTGTTCACGTGCAGCAACCCCCACTCCGAGGTGTACGACGTGGCGGTGAGCGTGGTCAGCGATGTCTCGTTGCCGTCAGCATCAATCAGCACGGGATTCACCAGGTCGGCACGGTCGTAGGCAAAGCCGTCGCCCCAGTTGCTCACGACAATCTTCAGTTGCTCGGCACCTTCGATGTCGGCCTCCAGCATTTTCGACTTCGTGCCCGAGCGCGAAATCAGTCCTGAGCGCGCCGCAGCATCGTCCTGCTCGTCGGCAAGCGGGTTCTGGGCGAACACCATGAAGCGAATCGACGTCGTGGCCCCTGCCTGTCCGATGCCCGAGTCGTCGGCGGCAGCCATTGCGCGGAATCCCACCACGTCCATGTCGTCGGGAATCTGGAAGAAGATGGCGGCATTGGCATCGGTCGAGAAACCGCGGTCGTAGGTCTGGCCCATCACCTTCATCTTCCCGCCGTTGTCGACGTTGCGGTTTTCATAGACGCGGTTGAAATAGCTGTTCGTATACTGGCGTGTCTTGTATTGTCCCGTCAGCGCCACCTCCGTGCCGTCGCGCAGGATGAGCGTGGGGTTGATCCAGTCGCCGTGGTCGTAGTTGAAGTTGTCGCCACCGTCGTCGACCACCAGCACGAGTGTCTTCTCGCCTTCGGGCCAGGCAATGTCCACATCGACAGCATGCCCGTCAGTCGTGTAGGAAACGGTCTCCGAGCGATAGAGGGCCTTCTGGCCTACAACCCACCGCGTGTTGTCGCGTTGGAACAGGGCCAGATAACGGTTGCCCGTGTCGGGATCGGTCGACGTCCAGACCACGTGTCCCTCATCTTCGTCGTTCAGCACCTGATGGGCATCCTGCCCGTATTTGTGCATCTGGTGATACTCCTCGTTCGTCAGCAGCGACAGCGTGAAGGCATCGTTCTTCGTCATCTCGCCACCGAAGAACAGCGGCGAGTGGCAGATGCCCCAGAGCGTCATCATCGTCAGTTGCTCATTCTCGGTCAGCCGAGTCCAGCGACCCTTGTCGGCGGCTGTATAGCCCGGGTCGGCAATGGTCATGGCAATCTGTCCCAGTGGCAGCATGTCGCAGTCGGCATAATTGCCCTGCTGGGCATAGCGGCTCCATGCGTCGGCCTCGGCAAACACGGCGTCCACCTGGCTCCACGTGTCCCACAGGTCGTCCATCATGCGCCACATGTTGGCGTTCTTCAGGCATTCGTCGGCATACGTCAGTTGCGTCTTGCCCGGGCTCAGCGACAGCACAATCGGGCGCCCCGTCTGGTCGATGGCCTTGCGGATCATGTGCAGCTCGTCGGTGTAGAACGGGCGCGAGAGGTCGTCAATCTTCAGGAAGTCCACGCCCCACTCGGCATAGAGGTCCATGATGCTGTTGTAGTAGAGTTGACCGGCCTCGTTGTTGCGCACCAGCAAGTTGTCCTTCAGCCATGTGCAGGGTGACGAGGTACCTTGGTACACCTGCGTCCACGGCGTCTGCTCGCTGCCCTTCAGCCTGTACGACGACCCCACCACGGCCTTCGGCACGCCGCGCATCAGGTGGATGCCCAGTTTCAGCCCCATCTTGTGCAACTTCTCAGCCAGCGGCTTGAAACCCTGGTTCACGCCGCCGACCATGCACGAGGGGAATCGCGAAGGCGACGGCAAGTAGCGCCCGTACTCGTCGAGCACGTAGTCCTGCGTGCCCCGCTGGTTGTAGTTGCCGCCACCCAGCGACGGGTGGTTGCAGTACCAGCGAATGTCGACCACCACATACTCCCAGCCATGCCGCACCAGGTCGTGGTCAACCAGGTACTGAGCATTCTGCAGCACCTCTTTCTCGGTTACCGACGAGTAGTAGCAGTCCCACGAGTTCCAGCCCATGGGGGGCGTAGGGGCCCACGTGCGGAACGTTGCCATGTCGGCATCACCTTGTGCCCAGGCCGAAACGAGCCCGAGCATCAGCAACGATAAAGCAAAAAATCTTTTCATTATTATATGATTAGGTTGCGCAAAATTACAAAATAATGCTGAATTAGAAAAGCATTTTTGGATGATTAACGCAGTTCGCCCCATAAATAAAGGCTATTCGAGGAAAATTGAGGAAAGTCCGCAAGGTGCCACTAAGCAAATCGAGGCAGATTGCGGAACGAATTAGGTTTCCAATTCGTAACCCAGATAGTCCCATGTCGGATGGTTAAACTTTCTTAACGACCTACGCAATTCGTGACATATCACGGCAGTTCAAACTGCTTTAACACTTCCCGTTCCAACTTCCGAAATTTGACGTGATTTGCGTAGCAATTTATTCCCTGAATGGTGTTACTTTTGCAGCCCGAATTTAAAAAAGGAATTAGAAGATGAGTAGATAGCCGAGGCGGAACAGGCAAAGAAAGACCTAGCCCGTATCAAGGCTGAGGCAAAGACGGAGGAACTGAAGAACTTCGCCACGAAGACTGCCACCACTGCACTCAATGGGCTTAATTCTCTTCTTGGCGGTAATAAGGTTAATAGACTGGAGAAAGAGAATGCCCAACTGCATCGGGAGGTGGACGAGTTAAACGGACAGATTGAGCGACTCCACACTGATATGCAGAAGTTGAAAGACAACCACGCAAGGGAACTCAACCGTACCAATGAGCAACACCAACAGGAGGTGAGCAACTTGAAGCATCTCTTAGACAAGGCTTATAAGTGGTTTCCGAGTTTCAAGCGCTTCCTCAACATGGAGCGCGAATGTCTGGATTGTGGCTTCAACGAGGTGCAGACCGACAAACTGCTGCATGGGCAGACTATCAATTATAGTGGATGGCTTCACTCAAACGAGTACAGACGCAATGCGCTTGCCGATAATCACGGTACAAGTTATAAGGGACGAGAAACGAAACTTGTTCCTGCATATCAACGAGACGCCCATTGCCCAATGGTTCAAGGAGCAGTTTGGAATAGGGAAAAGTGAGGAGCAAAGGAAGGGAATTAGGCGATAAGCCTATCCCTTTTTTGTTCAAAACAACAAAAATGCCATAACCGATATACGATTTTTTGTAAATCAGACTCTGTTTTCACGGAAAATTTGTAATTTTGCACTGTATTCTTCGGAGTACAAGACATATTGCTCAATAATCTCTCAATCACCACACGAGAAAGAGCAAACCTTCAATATTGGGACTGCAACCCAAACGGGCGCAGCATCCCCATATTTGAAGGTGGCTTGTGGTGAGCCGAGAGATGTATGGCGAATGTCTGCGCCTCTTGTGTTCAGAAAAGTATAACAATAAAAGTAAGTGACATGAAGAAGTGGCTAATTTTTGGCGGTGGTGTCTTGACAGGAGTTGTCTTGACATTTGTGTTTGCGTTCATTTTCTCGGCAAGTCGATCAAACAATGGCGTTACATGGTTTGAAAATGCCGGCGATGTTATTGATGAAAGTTCCTTTGAGGTCTTTCAGGTAATCAGTGAAGATGCGGCTTTGGTACATGGGAAATCCGAATATGGGTCATATTTTGGGGCTGTATATCTCCTGACGAATGGGGACGGAAAGTATTATTATGATGACGAGATTGTAAAAGTTCCAGACGGGAAAGTTGTTCGCCAAGTTGGAATCTATCAGTATCAAACTAAATCGGAATTTGGGAAGACCGTACCCATCATTCAAATTATGAACAAATAGAAGTGCTATATGAAACAGATTATTTTAACAATGCTGTTGCTTGTCGCAATGACAGCAGGTGCCCAGACAAATAGTGATAATAAAGTTTATTTTTCTCCTGACACAAATGTGACTTATCGCTTGTTCAAGACGCAGAACATGCACATCTTCATAAAGCTCAACACAAGTAATGGAACGATGAAACTCGTACAGTTTAGCACGTCTAATACAAGGGATATGATGCAAGCTGATTTGAGCGATATTGAGTTGGCTACAGGTGCAGAGGCCAAAAACGGTCGCTTCTATTTATATCCTACTGACAACTTTTATACATTCCTGCTGTTAGACCAAATAGATGGAAGGGTTTGGCAAGTTCAATGGTCTACAGACCCAGAAAACAGAGGAATACTGAGACTTTACTAAGCATTTCAGAATAAACCATGACGAAGGATGAATATGAGCGACTGCTAAAGTCTGATTATTGGAAGGGTTATTCCTACTCGCTGATTAAGGAGCGCAATTTCACTTGTGAGGATTGCGGAAGGCGATTCTATGGCGAGAGGAATAAACTTCAAGTGCATCATCTTGTTTATCGTGATGTTAATCCTTGGTCATATAGCCCTGACGAAGTGGTCGTTTTGTGTGAAGAATGTCACAAGAAACGCCACGGAATAGCAACTGAGACTGAGAAAGAGCAGACCGCATCTTACACTCAACCTCCATTTGGGGAATATGACAAAGGCTATTCTTTCTCAACTGACAGCAAGAGTGAGAGGCCGTTTTCTTCCACAAATGATAATCCGCTTAATGCCGAGAATCGTTCTCCTTACGATATTGAGCCAGAGCCGAGCAGAGGCTTCAAGTTCAAATACGTCATATACGGACTACTTCTGTTTCTATGCATCATGATAGGACGGGACGTGTTTTTCAGGCAAAAGTCAATAACCGGCGACAGGCCGTCTTATGAGAATAAAGAAATAGCGATTGAAGAAGAGGGTGCTGTCGTTTCCGCTCCATCAGAGGAAGTACCTTTGGAGGCAGACAGCCCATCCCGACTAAAAAGAGATAGCAAGCCTACGGGTAATGGTACGACAGAAACTTCTGCTGATGATGTGTTACCTGTCGAGGCTGAGCCAGCAGCAACTGCAAAATCTACAAGAACGGCGTCCGCTTCAGTAGAGCCGAATGATGAAGCTGTGCAAGAAGCGCCCCAGAGAGAATTATCCACTTTGGAAATCCTTGAAAGAAGAAATCACGAAGAGGTGGTAAGACAAGCAAGACGCGCTGGTGTCAGCACCGAAGGAAGCACGACAGAAATACTTGAGCGAATAAATCACGCAGAGGTTGTCAAGCAAGCAAGACGCGCTGGTGTCAGTACCGAAGGAAGCACAACCGAGATACTTGAGCGAATAAATCATGCAGAGGTAGTCAAGCAAGCAAGACGCGCTGGTGTCAGCACCGAAGGAAGCACGACAGAGATACTTGAGCGAATAAATCATGCAGAGGTAGTAAAGCAAGCAAGACGTGCAGGGGTAAGTACAGAAGGGACGACAACTGAAATCCTTGAAAGAATAACCCGTAAGGAAATGGAGAAGTACAACTACTAAGGTATATGATTACATTCCACAATGCAACTGACACGGATGGGCGTATCATCCACATTGATGAGGTCACGAAGGAAAATCGTGCCGAGCATTACTATTGCGTAGGTTGCGGTGGGGAAATGAGTGCCGTTCTTGGAGATAAGCGCGAACATCATTTCCGGCACAAAGAGGCTCATTGCAGTTGGGAAAGCTATCTGCATAAACTTGGAAAGATGCGGCTAAAGCAGAGATTTGACACGCAGAAAGAGTTTGTTGTCAAATACTATGTTGAGCATCATTGCGACAAATCTAAAGGCTGCAAACTTGAACCGATTTATAGGGACAAGAAATGTAATCGTAGAGAATTGATAGCTATTGATTTGAAGAAATTGTTTGATACTTGTGAGGAAGAAGTAACTTACAAAGGGTTTCGAGCAGACCTAATGCTGTCAAGCAAAGAGCATCCAGAACGTGAGCCTATCTTTCTTGAAATCTCTGTCACTCACGATTGCGAACCCGAGAAATTGGCATCTGGCATTCAGATAATCGAACTAAAGATTGCCGACGAGAAGGATGTTTTGCGTCCACTCGTTGAGGAGGATAGTTTGTTCGGGCGAACTAATCCTGAGAATCCTTATGATTTCAATGCTTTGCCACCAATTCGTTTCTTCAATTTCAAGCGTAAGTTTGAAACAGGCCGGCCACTTGAAAGATTTTGGGTGGCACCTGATGGCAATGGAGTTTTGCGAGGCAACTGCATACAGGACAATTTGAATTGCAGAAATGTGACAGACAATCACCGGGAGGATTCTCTATATGAAGTAGCCATACCATTGGAAGTTGTCGTTAATAATCGCAAGCCCAATCTTTATGAGTTTGGAATGATGAAAGCCATCAACGCAGACATTGACGTTAAACATTGCGGTATTTGCGACAAACACGGTCGTTGTGTTTTGAATTATAACGAGGAAGTCGAGGACAAGCGAACAGGAGAAAAGCGTGTTGTTCCAAGACAAATTTGGATGCATCAGATTCCTGACAACAAGATGGACAAAGTAGCACAAGCAAGTGGATGCAAGAACTATTCTCACAACCGATTTTTTGTCTATCAAGTATTAAACAATCTTCGTAGTCTTCCATATTGGGAGTGGAAGAGAGAATAGCATATAACCCACATTAGTATCTATCCACTCACCAGAGCAAAATACCCCCAAGAGACTATTTCAACAAGTTCCTATTTCCGTTTCCCTCCAAGACCTGCATCTGCTGAATGGCAATCTGATTAAGTTTTATAAGCCTTTCGCCTTGTGGCACACTATCGTTGATAAGTACTGCATTGATATTCTCCATATTCGAGAGGCATATCAATTCGTTGATGGTGGCGTAGTCACGAATATTACCTTTCAAGTCAGGATTGGCCTCTCGCCATTGCTTGGCGGTCATGCCAAACATGGCGACATTTAGCACGTCTGCCTCCTCTGCATAGATAATGCTTGCCTGTGCAGAAGTTATTTCCTCTGGTATTAAATGGCTCTTGATTGCATCCGTATGAATGCGGTAATTGATTTTGGACAATTCCCTCTTGGCAGTCCATCCTAATAGTTTTTGCTCTTCCTCTTTTAGCCGTTGGAATTCCTCTATAAGATAGAGTTTGAAGGTCACACTAATAGCGGTTCCAAACTCGAAAGCAATATCCTTGAATGCATACGTTCCGCCATATCGTCCCTTCTTTACAATGATGCCAATGGCATTCGTCTTTTCTATCCACTCGCTGGCACTGATGACAAATGTGGGCAGACCTGCTTGCATTCTAAAGTGGTCAAATTCGACCACTTTAAAATTCGGGTTGTGTATCATTTCCCATGTACCAAGAAACTCGATAGTATAACGGTTTCGCAGCCAATTCTTGATGATGTCTGCAGCACGGCTCTCACTTTGCTTGCCGTTAGCCATATCGGTGAGCGATATGTAGTCTTTGTCGTTATAAGACAAGACTGTTATTTCTGTATTTTGGACAGTAATCTTTGCCATTGGGTCGTTCTATTATATATTATGTGTGCAAAGGTAGCACAAAATCACGAGACAAAAGAACAAAAGGAGAAAAATCCCTCAAAAGTTTTGTAATCTCGCATTTTCTGTGTACCTTTGCCCCCGACAACGAGCCATTGAAACAGGCTGGTGGCTCAGCGTCGGGAGTTCTTTGATACGCAAATCACAGCAGAATGAGGAAATTAGAAAGGTCTCTTATCCGTAACCCCGATTTTTTCCTAATCCCTCAAACTGCCTTTATTTACAAAAGGTTTGCGATTTTATCCAAAGATACTAAATAATCTCAAAAAAACGACGCTTTATGGGAAAAATGTTGTAATTTTGCCCTTCAATACTGGCAACCAAGCCAATGTTTGAAGAGACAACCAATATGTACGACGTCAAGAAAATTCGAAACGATTTCCCGATACTGCAGCGCGAAGTGTACGGGCGGCCGCTGGTGTATCTCGACAATGCGGCGACGACGCAGAAGCCGCTGTGCGTGCTCGACGCCATGCGCGAGGAGTATCTGAACGTGAATGCCAACGTGCACCGCGGCGTGCACTACCTGTCGCAGCAGGCCACCGACCTGCATGAGGCAGCACGCGAGCGCGTGCGGCAGTTCATCAATGCGCGGAAGACGGAGGAGATTGTGTTCACCCGCGGCACCACTGAGGCCATCAATCTCGTGGCGCAGACGTTCTGTGAAAGTCAGACCGAGGCGGGCGACGAGATCGTCGTTTCGGAGATGGAACACCACTCGAACATCGTGCCCTGGCAGCTGCAGGCTCAGAAAAGGGGCATCAAGCTCAGGGTGATTCCCATGCGCGACGACTACCAGCTGGATCTCGACGCCTTCCGAAACCTGCTCAACGAGCGCACGCGGCTGGTTAGCGTGGCCCACGTGAGCAACGTGCTGGGCACGCAGAATCCTGTTGAAGAGATTATCAGCATGGCCCACGCTGCGGGCGTTCCCGTGCTCGTCGATGCCGCACAGAGCGCTCCCCACAAGCGGCTCGACGTGCAGCAACTCGACTGCGACTTCCTGGCGCTGAGCGGACATAAGATGTACGGTCCCACGGGCATCGGCGTGCTCTACGGCAAGGAGGAGTGGCTGGAGAAGCTGCCCCCCTATCAGGGCGGTGGCGAGATGATCGACAAGGTGACGTGGGAGCGCACTACCTTCGAGCGCCTGCCGTTTAAGTTTGAGGCCGGCACGCCCGACTATGTCGCCACCCACGGACTGGCCACGGCCATAGACTACCTGTGTTCGGTGGGTCTCGCCGATATTGAGGCTTACGAGAAGGGGCTGGCCGACTATGCAGCCGGACAGCTGCAGCAGATAGACGGTCTGACGCTCTATGGCGGCGGGTCGTCGCTCTCGTTCAACGTGGGCCATCTGCATCACCTCGACATCGGTACGTTGCTCGACCGACTGGGCATCGCCGTGCGCACCGGTCACCACTGCGCCCAGCCCCTGATGGACCGCCTGGGCGTGCAGGGCACCGTGCGAGCCTCGCTGGCCATGTACAACACCCGCGAGGAAATTGATGCCCTTGTGGTGGGCTTGCAGCGGGTTGTCAGGATGTTTTAGAGAAACACAACTGCTGTTTTTTCTTTTTTATTCCCCCAAAGCTTCCTTGCACTTCAGTACGGCATGCAGGAACCAGCCACAGCAGGCTGCACGCAGCAGCATGGGGCTCTCTACGGGCAGCACGGCGAAGGTGAAGGCCAGTTGGGCGTTCACCAGCAGCCACGTCTGACGTAGGTTCAGCTGGCGCTCCAGCACGCTGGAGTAGTAGCGGCACAGGCGCTCGGCGGGCTTCTTCGCGGTTTCCATCACCTGCTGCATGGCGGCAGCAATCATCGACTCACGGGCATTCAGGGTTGTCATGTTCGTTTTCATATTCTTTTTCCTTTCTTTCTTTTGTTGATTCGTAGTTTCTTGATTTCGGGTGCAAAATTAACGGCATTTTGCGAAATAGCATTTCAAAAACGAAAAGTGAATGTTAAAAGTGTCTCTGGGTTAAGATTATTTAACTATTTTGGGGCCGTTGCCTGCTTTTCATGGGCGTGTGGCGCATGGCAGGGCTGACCAAACGCCATCTGTTTTCTGATTTTTTCGGACAAAAAAACCGCGGCGTGAAACATCGTTCTAGCGCGTGAAACAATGGGGAGCCTACCCCTAGCCCCTCCAGAGCCTACCCCTAACCCCTCCCTAAAGGGAAGGGAATCCTGCTAAACCTATGGTTTGACTCGGCTAAACCATAGGTTTCTGCGATACAAAGCTATGAGATAGAG
>OCVV012827739.1_pt1 | contig 33014 bp, 32 predicted proteins | sample 1539721 | NCBI WGS metagenome assembly OCVV01 (sample SAMN02144230, study PRJEB22623) | gut metagenome | biome: sheep rumen | host: Ovis aries | place: New Zealand | reverse complement strand
ACCTCTTTTTGGACGGCTACGAGGCTAAGATAACGTCAAAGTCATGGGCAACATTGGCAAAATGCTCGAAGGATACAGCCATACGAGATATACAGGATTTGGTCGATAAGAACATCCTTATAGAGGACATTCCCGGAGCAAAGCGACCAAGTTACTCCATTATCTATGATGCAGAGAATTTGACACAATTCTTCAACGAGGTGAGCATAACAGAGGAAAATGGCATTCCATATCTCAACGCGTTATACAAAGGAAAGAAACCAATATGCGAAAGAATCCTAAAGCATGATGCAGACAGATACCTGAAAGGAGATTTACCATTGGACAATTTGCTCAGTAAATACTGTTCGTATATAGCCCATGTCTATTACTGAACTCACCTTAAACATGAACTCGGGCTACTTCTTTTGTTCTATTTGCCGCAATTGTTGCTCTATTACTCGCTTCCGCGCCCATATTGCGCCCATATTGTTTGTTCTATACAAAAATTTGCCATACTTTTGTTAACACAACTTAACTGTTAATCTTAAATATTATGAAGTATTTCAGAATTTTCCTGACTGTGTTGGCACTGGCTGTTACTATGAGTGTAAGTGCTCAGTCAAAAACTACAAGTAAGACAAAGAGCGCTCCTGCAAAAACAGCTGTAAGGAAGACAACAACTGTAAAGAAAACCTCTGCTGCATCTACAAGGACTGCAACAGCAACCAAGAAGTCAAGCACAACAACAAAGAAAACTGCAACAGTCGCTAAAAAGCAGGACTACGACAGCAAGGTACGCGTAATGTTCACAACCAAGATCGGTAGCTGCTACGGCCATGGCGGTTTTGGTGAGAATATCACTCTGGAGAAGAAGTACTGTCCGTATTTTGCAGTGGACTTTTTCAGCATTGACTATTCTGCTCCATTCAACTTTAATTATATGAATATTGGCATCAAGACCGGTGTGCGCGGTTTCACGCCTTCTTTCTGGAATACCAGTGCCGGTAAGATCTGCCGCGGTTACAGCAGTTTGGCAGTAGGTTATGACTGCACTCTAACCAAGTACGCAAGCTATGTGGCAGATCATGGCTTTGGTCTGTCATGGGGCGCAGGTCTGGAATTCGTCGAGAAGGCTAATTTCGGCTATGCTCTGGAATACAATACCGTCATGAAGTCTACTTCACACTACTTCACTATTGGCATCAAGTTCTAAATTTGACAAACACATATAAAAGAAAAAGCATCTCGTTACGAGGTGCTTTTCTTTTTATTCGCTATATTTGCATACCATTATCATAGACAATGAATACTGCATTTCCTTTTTCGCGGCCGCTGTACCTGATGCCGAAGCCTGCAGGGGCGCACTGCAACCTGGCGTGTGACTACTGTTATTATCTGGAGAAGCTGAACCTGTACCCCAAGGGGGTGCAGCATGTGATGACAGACGAGCTGACCGAGGTGTATATACGTGAATATATCCAGAGCCAGTATGGAACTGAGGTTAATTTTACATGGCACGGCGGCGAGCCGCTGATGCGTCCGCTAGAGTATTACAGAAAGGTTGTAAGATGGCAGCGCGAGTATGCTGCCGGACGGGTTGTGGTCAACTGCCTGCAGACGAATGGTACGTTGCTGACGCCTGAATGGTGCCGTTTCCTGCATGACGAGGGTTGGCTAGTGGGTATAAGCATAGACGGACCCGAACGTATGCACGATGCATACCGCCGCCGTCGCGGTGGCCAGCCTACATGGGCAAAGGTCATGGAGGGTATCCGTCTGCTGGACAAATATGATGTGGAATGGAACGCTATGGCGGTGGTAAATGATATTACTGCTGCCGCGCCGTTGGAGTTCTACCGTTTCTTCCGCGACCGGCTGGGGTGCCGTTATCTGCAGTTTACGCCTGTGGTAGAGCGTATCCGCCGTCACGGGGACGGCAGGCATCTGGCGCATCTGCTGGACGAACAGGAATGTCCGATGGCTCCGTTCAGTGTTACGCCTGATGCATGGGGCTGGTTCCTGAATACTATATTCGATGAATGGGTCAGGAACGACATCGGGGAAATGTTCGTGCAGATATTTGATGCTACGCTTGCCAACTGGATGGGTGTGACTCCGGGCTTATGTACTCTGTCCAACTGGTGCGGTCATGCTGCAGTCATGGAATATAACGGGGATGTGTATTGCTGCGACCATTTCGTTTTCCCGGAATATAGATTGGGGAACATCCGTAAGCGTAGCATACTGGATATGATGGAAAGCGAACGGCAACAGGCTTTTGCAAGGATGAAGACAGAAGGGCTTGCCGACAAGTGCAGGGAGTGTGAATGGAAATTTACCTGTCACGGTGAATGTCCGCGCAACCGGTTTGTAAAAACAGGTGATGGTGAGCCTGGCATCAATTATCTGTGTCCGGGCTATACGGCTTTCTTTACCCATGTGGCACCGTATATGGACATGATGAAGGCTAAGCTGGATGCTGGTCTTGCGCCTGCTGAGATAATGAAGGAATTAGGATAGTATTATCCTGTGTGCCTCGATGGGTTGGTCCAGGAATATCGAGGCGCTCTCGTTGAACTGTTCGGGATATTCGGTAGTATAGAATGATACGTCTCCACCCATGCTGATACGCTGCTGCATTTCGGGGTGGTTGACAAAATACTGCTTGAGGCTTTGTGCAACATAGCTACCCTGCGGGATTATTTCTATGCCGGGCGGCATGTAGGTGCGTATCTTGTCCATCAGCAGGGGATAGTGTGTACAACCGAGAATCACGGCATCGATATCGGGGTCTGCCGTAAGCAGGTCCTCGATGCGTTTCTTTACGAAATAATCGGCACCGGGGCTGGCAAATTCGCGGTTTTCTACAAGTGACACCCACATGGGACAGGCGATGCCTGTAACTTTTATGTCTGGAAACAGTTTGGCTATCTCCAGTTCATATGTACGACTGCGGATTGTTCCAGGGGTGGCGAATATGCCTACGTGGCGGCTATGGCTAATCTTACCGATAACCTCGGCCGTTGGACGTATCACGCCCAATACACGTCTGGTGGGATCGATGTTGGGTAGGTCCTTCTGCTGGATACTGCGAAGGGCTTTGGCGGATGCTGTATTACAGCCAAGTATGATGAGGGGGCAACCCATGTCGAAGAGTTGTCTGACTGCCTGCAGGGTAAATTCGTAAACGACCTCGAAACTGCGTGTGCCGTATGGGGCACGGGCATTATCGCCCAGATATATGTAATCATACTGGGGCATTAACTGGCGTATCTGACGCAGAATGGTCAGGCCACCGTAGCCGCTGTCGAATATTCCTATCGGCGTCATCAGTCAATAGGTGCAATATCCAGTTTGCGCAGTACCTTGTCTGTGATGTCAGTGGCTATGCCGTCGGCAATGAAGGATATGGCATCACCGTCGGTATTGAATACAAGCCCGTATCCCTCTTCGGCGGCAACTGCATGGACGGCTTCGACGAGTACTGCCTTGACATCGCTCATGAGGTCTTTCTCTGCCTTGGCGAGCAAGTCCTGAACCTTGATACGGAACTTAGCATTGCTCTCGAGCATGTTCTGCAGTTCGTTCTGACGCTTGAGCAGGATGGTCTCGGGGAAGTCCTTCTGCCCGTCCATGAATTCAACAAATTTACGTTGGAAATCCTCCTCGCTGCGCTTGGCTTCGGCTTCGTATTGCGAGCGCAGGGCCTTTAGATTCTTTTGTGCCTCGTGATACTGAGTCATGCGCTGCATTACAGCATTGTGGCTCAGGCTTGCCAGACGTAGAGCGGTCTGGGCCTGAGCTGTGATGCTGCATGCAAGGATTGATATCAGGCAGACGATGCTGCGTAATGTTTTGTTTGCAATCATTTCTGGTTTACTGTACACCGACTTCTTTCTTGATTTGTGCGGTGATGTCCGTGCTGAGTGTTGTGTTTACGAATGGTATATTGCCAGAACTAGTGTCAACAACGTAGATGTAACCACCTGCTTCACCCAGCTTCTTGACGGCAGCCAACACCTTCTCGGTAATTGCACCAAGCTTTTCCTGTGTTGCTTTCTGCAGGGCTTGCTGGCTGTCCTGATAGCTCTGCTGATAACGCTGGTACAGGTCGTTGAGTTCCTGCTCGCGGCGTGCACGGATGTTCTCGACAAGCTTGGAACCCTCCTTCTGCAATTCCTCGCTTTTCTTTTGCAGTTCGTCCTGCATGAGCTTGAGGTCTGCCTCGTACTGTTTCTGCATGTTCTCGAGTTCAGTCTGAGCTGTGGTGTACTCCTTCATGTTTGGTACAATCTGGCTCAGGTCAAAGTGAGCGAACTTCTGCGCCATCATGCTGACTGGTGCCATCATCAGGATGGCCAAAAGAATTTTCTTCATCGTTTTAAATAGTTATAGTTATTATTATCGTTATTTCTGAACGTTTCTCCTTATCAGTTGTATCCCAGCTTGGTGAGAACCTCGTTGGAAATGTCTATCTTGGGCGAGGCGTATATTATGCCGTTGTCCGATGCGCGGTCAAGCACCATGCTGTAGCCCTTTTGGTCGGCAATATCCTTAATAGCATTGTAGATCTCGTCCTGAATGGGTGTCATGAGCGATTCGCGCTTCTTGAATAGTTCACCTTCGGGACCGAAGTATTTCTTCTTCAGCTCGCTTGCTTCCTTCTCCTTGGCTACTACGGCTTCTTCGCGTTTAGACTTCTGTTCGTCGCTGAGGAACACGGCTTCGTTCTGGTAGTTTTTGTACATCGTCTGTGCCTCCTGCTGTAAAGCATCAACTTCGGCCTGCCACTTGCGCGAAACTTGGTTCAATTGCTCTCCCGCGCGCTCGTATGCGGGTATGTTCTTCAGTATATATTCCATATCAACCAAGGCGTATTTCTGTGCACTTGCGGAACCTGTCATTGCCAGCATGGCAACCAAAGCAAAAATAATCTTTTTCATAGTGTTATACATTTTTTGTTTTTAAGTGATGCAAATGTATGTCGGGCATCGCAATCATAAAGGGTGTTTTTTACTAAACATCATAGGGATTGTCCTATTTGATTTTTTAGAATTCCTGACCCAGGATGAAGTGGAAGTGGCTTCCGGAGAATGACATCGTATTTTGTACCTTGTCAAAGCCGTATGCCCAGTCAATTCCTATGAGTCCGACCATGGGGAGGAATATACGGGCGCCTACACCTACTGATTTCTTCAGGTCAAACGGGTTGAACTTGCCTACTTCTGTCCAGGCGTTTCCTGCTTCGGCAAATATCAGCCCGTAAAGATTGGTACTTGCACCCAGTATGAAGGGGTAGCGGAGCTCGGCACTGAAGCGTGCGTATGCGTATCCCATCTGTCCGTTGGGTGTTAGGGAGCCGTTGTCGTAGCCGCGCAGACCTACTGTCTCGGTACTGTATATGCTGCCTGCTCCCGTTGTTCCGTCACCGCCCATGTAGTATGTCTGGAAGGGTGATTTCTTGTACTTGTTATAATGTCCCAGCAGTCCTATCTCGGTACGGGTCATGAGTACAAAGCATTTGCTCTTGCTGCTGAGAGCGTGGAATGTACGTGCCTTGAATTTCCACTTGTGGTATTCTATCCACTGGTATTTTTGCTGCATTTCCTTCTGGTATGTAGGACTTGTCGGATCGTTGGCCAGATGCTCGTAATCCTTGCCATCCCACAGTGAGAAGGGGGGCGTCAATGATACTGAGAGCTGGATTTCCGAACCGCTACGAGGGTATATCTGGTTGTCGGTGCTGCTGCGGGCAAGCATTAGCCTTAATGCCAGATCGTTGCAGTTGCCATTGGTCATGAGCGAGAAGTATGCCCAGTCCTTCATCATATAACGGGTGTATGAAAGGTCCATGCTGAACTGGAAATAGTCATCGGGCCATCTGAGGCGTTTACCCCAACCTACCGAGAAGCCGAATTGCTGGATATACTTGTCAGGGTCGTAATAGTTGTCGTAATAGTTGCCATAACCGTAACCGCCGTATCCATAGTTGTTGTAGTAGTTGTTATAGTATGCGGTATTGTAGTAGTTGGAACTTACGTCTGTCTGCCTGTAATAGAATGCGTTGAAGCTGAAGGTGTTGGGACGCTTGCCACCAAACCATGGATTCATGTAGGATATGGAGTATTGCTGATAGTAAGAGCCGTTGGTTTGTGCGCTGATGCTGAAGGTCTCGCCATTGCCCTGTGGCATTATGCCTCGGCGCATGCCGCCTTTCTTGAAGAGGTTGGCAAGACAGAAATTGGCAAATTTCAATCCAATCTTGCCGATTACACCTGTCTGTCCGTAACCAAGGGAGAATTCAATCTGGTCATTGCTCTTGGGTTCCAACCCCCAACCAAGATCCACGGTGCCGTTGGCTCTGTCCGGTTGTATGTCGTACTTGATGCTCTCGGGATTGAAATGACCCATCGAACCGATTTCGCGGTACGAGCGTTCGAGTGCTTCCTTGGAGAAGAGGTCTCCGGGTTTGTTTCTGAGCTCGCGACGGACGACATTCTCGTACACACGATCGTTGCCTGTTATCTTTACGTGGCTGATACGTGCCTGCGGACCTTCGCTGATGCGCATCTCCAGGTCTATGCTATCCCCGACGATATTGATCTCGACAGGATCCAGCGAACAGAATACATAGCCGTTGTTGTAATATTTGTTGCCCACGGCGTCGTAGTCGGCAGTCAGGCGTTTCTTCAGCAATGTCTGGTTATAGACATCGCCTTTCTTCATATTGAGTATCTGATTCAGCACGTTTGTGTTGTAAACGGTGTTGCCGACCCAGTTCACGTTACGCAGATAGTATCGCTGTCCTTCCTCGACATAGATTTTGATATCTACGTTCTTGTCGTTGACACTCTTTACCGTATCTGCAACTATAAGTGCATCGCGGTAACCAAGTTCGGCGTAGTATTCCTGCAGGTTGTTCTTTGCCTCCTGGTACTTTGCGTCAATGAACTTGTGCTTGCGGAACCAGTTGCGGATACCGCGCTTCTCGCGTATGGTCTTCAGTACACCCTTGGAGAACCAGCCGCCCTTGAGCTTGCTGTTCTTGATTACGGTATTGCCTATCACATCGATTCTGCGAATTACAATCTTGCCCTTCTTGTCGATATTGACATCCACGATAACCTTGTCGGGTGCTGCGGGGTCGTCGTGACGGAGTATCTCTACCTCGGCATTTTTGAAGCCCTTTTCGTCAAAATAGCGTTTTGCCAGTATCTTGGCTCGGTCTATCATGTTGGGTGTCAACTGATTGTCCTTGAGCAAACCCATTTTGTCCTGCAAATCATTCTTCTCGCTCTTGCGCACACCGTTGAAGTTGATTTGTGATATTCGCGGACGTGGGGCAAGACGGATATGCAGGTAGGCTGAATCGCGGACGATGGAGTCAACGGCAACGGATACGTTAGAGAAAAGTCCGTTTTTCCAATAGCGCTTGATTGCCTTTGTAATCTCTTCACCGGGAATAGAGATATAGTCGCCGACGCTAATACCTGACAGGCGTATCAGCAGGCTTTCGTCATAATTGGGAATACCTTCGACAGTAATGTGCTTGACGGCGACACGTCGGGGGGTACGGCTATAGTCGATTGCAACCGTAGTGTCCTTGTCGGCATATTGTGCCATGAGAGGCGCTGCGACGAACCACATGATGGTCGCAAGAGCTATATGGTATATCTTATTCTTCATCTGTTACTTGTTCTCCTGTTTTGCCAAAGCGACGCTGCCTTTGCTGGTAGGCTATGATGGCGCGATGCAGGGACTCGACGGTGAAATCGGGCCAAAATTCGTCTGTAAAATAAAATTCGGTGTATGCGCATTGCCATAGCAGGTAATTGCTGATTCGCAACTCGCCTCCAGTTCGTATCAGCAAATCGGGATCTGGCATGAAACTGGTGGTCAGGTGACGTGAGATGCAATTCTCGTCGATATCTTCAGCTTTTAGTTTGCCACTCCTCACCTCGTCTGCTATAAGTCGTGCCGCCCTGGTAATCTCCCAGCGACTGCTGTAGCTCAGGGCAACAACCATGGTCATGCCTGTGTTTGCCGATGTACGGTCAATACAGCTCTGCAGGCATTTCCTTATATTGTCTGACAGTCTGCTCATGTCGCCAATTACGAGGAAACGTACGTTGTTCTTCATGAATATCTCGTCCTCCAGATTGGCAAGGATGAGGTTCATAAGTGCCTCTATCTCGGGCATTGGACGATTCCAGTTCTCGGTACTGAAGGCATATACTGACAAATATTTGACACCAAGGCGTACGGCTTCTTCGGTTATTACCTTGACATTGGCGACACCTTCTACGTGACCTGCCGTCCGAGGCAGTCCCTTGGCTTGTGCCCATCGGCCGTTACCATCCATTATAATGGAGATGTGTGCCGGTATGTGATTATAATCTAATTGTTGCATTTTCTCAGTTTAGGACTTATGTCGTATGATAGTGACAGCATAAAGAAGCTGTAGGCATCCTTGTTCTTGATGCCCGAGCTATTGATGTAGTACGGGTCAGAAAGGCCGTCCAGCTTGTCGGTGGTACTGAAATGTACTGACCATTCGAACGCCAGGTTTAGGCGTGGTTTCACTTTGTATTTGATGCCTCCACCAACGGGAAAGTTCACACCAAAGCAGCTACCGTCAGGTATAATGCCTATTGTTAGGCCAAAGCCCAGTAGCAAGTATGGGGTAATTCGGGAGAGTTTCTTGTAGCCAGGGCCCATACCATAGCCCCAGAAATTCAGTTCGAACTGTGTTCCCAAATCCAATACGTTGCCCTTGAACTGCACGTCCAGAGGTTCTGCTACGGAACCTGATTCACGAGGGAAGTAGTACCCCTTGGTGGTGCCGCTGAAACGACCAAAGGACAGACTGGTTTTCAATGCCATGCGGGGATTGAAGTTGCGACGTAGGTTTATGGCTGCCATAACACTGCTGCCTCGCAGCGGCGTGCTGTTGGCATCTCCCAGGTAATAGCACAGACCCAGCGAGCCACCGATATCCATCTTGTATTCCAAATCATCACCTGCACAGACAGATGTCATGATGAATACGGACAGAATAAAACCCAGGATTCTCTTTACCATTTGTTTATCTGTCTTATTGTCTGTCGAATCCAAGTTTGTTAAGGCGGCCACGGTATATCTTGCCGTCCACGGCTAACCACAGGAAATTGTCATTGTCCACAATCCAGCAGATGCGGTTACCTGTACCAAGATTTGCAGGCAGGTTGATATTGCCAGTTATGCGCCATGTGAGTCCGTTGTCCTCGCTTTCGTAAATCCCCTCGAGGCTCTTGTCGGGATTGTACGGATTTTCCCCGCCTATTGCCATCAGTTTATCGTTGTAATATACCAACTGCAGGTTTTTGAGCATGGGCATTTGCCACAAATCGTCCCAAGTACGGGAATACATCATCCATTCCTCGTCATTTTCGTTGTGTATGAGTTGCTCCTTACCTTCATTGTCAAAATGTGACCATGCCTTGCTCCAAACGATGGCGTCCATTGGGAGGTGATTGTCATCATCCGGAGTATAGCCCATCAGGACTGCGCGATGCTGTGCTACGTTCTGGGCATAGTGTACAAATGCGAGGTTCTCGCATGGCAGCAAATCCTGAAGGTCGTCCAGTTCGTTTTCGAGCCAATCTGTGGTATTCCAACTGGGCTGGTCAAGACGGGCACTGAAGACTGTGCCGTTCTTCAATGCATACAGGAGGTATTCGGATGTTCCCAGCAGTCTTGCACCCTCCAGGGTTCCGACTTGTGACCACTGGATACCATCGGTACTCTTGTAAATATTGCCATCAGTGGTATTTACGTACAATGCATCGCTGCTATTTACAAGGGTCATTACGTCCGTCTTGTCGGGAAGGCTGGGACACGACTGTATTGTCCATTGGCCGGTATTGGTTGCCCGATGAGTATAAGCAACAATATTACCACAGTCGTTTACGAGGGCTATGACACCATTGGGTGTAGTAGCCATTCGCATTGGATTTGTTCCGCTCAATCCTGTGTGTGTGGGCATTATATTCCACACCAGTTCGTTTCCGTCCTGAAGATGGATGTTGACTTTGAGCGTATAAATACGCTTGTCACCATTTACTGCAGAAACCCTCATTAGCAGTGGCGCCCGCAAATCCAAACTGTCACCTGAGTTGAAGGTGGTCCATTCATCCTCCTCGAATGTATCTGATTTGCGCCATTCTATATGGCTGCCGGTGAACATGATATACATCGGCACTTTGGATAAATCTGTGTTTTTGGCTACGGAATCGCGATTCTGCACGAACAGGAGTTTTTGGTCAATCGTCAGGTATTTGTTGTCTGGGACGTATGTTGTGTAATAGGTACTGTCCGTAACACCATCGGATGCCTTTACAACATGAGGGATTCTGAGGTTGCCGAAATAGCAAGATGAGATATAGCAGGCATCATTTGTCGCTGTTGTGGAATTGCTGCTGTCTCCATTATAGGTTTCGGAAGAGCAACCGGTCAGTATCACGGATGCGGCAACTATGAACAATACTCCGACAAAGAGCCTTAAATACATGACTTTAGCGTTTGTGTACATATATGTGTGCGCTTTTGGCCTACAAATGTACAGGAAATATTTCAAAAGACAGCAAAAATGCTACTATTGAGATCGTGAATTAAGTAAAATTAGCACTTTATGTCCGTCTATCATCGTTTCTCTTACTATTTTTGCTGATTTCAATATTGGGGCATAAGTTATCCGACTGTCGTCTGAGCCAGTCTGGCTGAGTGCTTCCGCAGTGCCGTATTCGACCCTTGCCTCGTCCCATAATCCCTCGTTTATAAAACTTTCCAAAAGCTTCTTTCCGCCCTCGACCATCAGGTGCTGAATACCACGCTTGTGCAAGTCGTACATAATTTCGCCCAGTATCTGGTTTTTGTACACTATTGTCTCGGGGCCGGACGTTAACATTCTCAAATCCTTGCCCAACCGTCCACGACGGTCAATCGTAATACGAATGGGCGAGGGACCGTCCCATAGCCTTGCAGTCAGTTCGGGGTTGTCATCAAGAGCAGTTTCCGTACCAATCATAATGGCCTGTACTCTGGTTCTTAACCTATGTACCAGCATCTGATTCATCAGTGTGGAAATCCTTAAAACCTGAGTATTGGTTTGCCCTACGTCACAAACTGTTTTCCTGATGCCTATGATACCATCGGAACTCTGTGCCCATTTGAGTGTTATGAAGGGACGTCTCATCCGATGAAATGTGAGAAAACTATTATTTAAAGCCTCGCATTCATCCTTAAGCACACCAACTTTGACCTCGATTCCAGCGTGTCTGATTCGTTCTATTCCCTGCCCGTTTACATTTTGATTGGGATCCTGCATTCCAACAACAACGCGTTCGAATCCCTTGTCTACTATCAAGTCGCAGCATGGAGGTGTCTTACCCCAATGTGAGCAGGGTTCCAAAGTTACGTATATGGTGCTTTTACTGAGCAGTTGGCTGTCTTGCACGCTGTTGATGGCGTTGACCTCGGCATGAGGGCCACCGTACTTGCGATGGTAGCCTTCGCCTATGATTTTTCCGTTGTACACTATTACAGCACCTACCATAGGGTTAGGTGCAGCTCCAGCTTCACCGCATCTGGCTATCTGGATGGCTCTCTTCATGAATATTTCGTCCTGATTCATAAACTTTAAGCATGAAATATTAGACAATATGCTAAAAAAGTGTACATTTGCACTACTATGAATTGCAGACGTCAACTAGAGCGACATTTTGGAACACGCGAGGGTAATGCCCTGTATCGTGCCGTTATGGAGGATTGTTTCAACCTGTCGCAAACAGATGTCCTTTTAGGCAAAGATACTGAAATTTCCCAATCCGACAAATTACGGCTGAAAGAAATTACCTGTCTGTTGCTGAAAAATGTTCCCTTACAATATATTTTGGGCTATACGAACTTTTGCGGACACAGATTTGTCGTGCGCAGAGGATGTTTGATACCTCGTCCCGAAACAGAATGGCTGGTCAGGGAGATCTTATTGATTAGGGAAGGTCGTTCTACTTCCTGTCCTGGGAATCAAACCATTGATACGGTATTGGATATTGGCACAGGTAGCGGTTGCATTGCCATAAGTCTGGCTTTGCATGGTTTTAGAGTCACAGCAACGGATATATCAGCCGAGGCATTGGAAATAGCTCGGCAGAATGCAGATAAGCTGGGCGCCGATATTGATTTCGTCAATGAAAATATTTTGCATCCCCAGGAGACTTGCAGGTGCTGGGATGTAATAGTCAGCAATCCGCCGTATGTGATGCCGAGAGAAATAGAGCACATGGATCATAATGTACTGGATTATGAGCCACATTTAGCCCTGTTTGCTCCTGCAGATGACCCATTGCTGTTCTATCGTCATATTTCGCAGTATGCGCTGCAACACTTAAACCCTGAGGGCTGGCTGTTGTTTGAAATAAATCACCTGCTCTCTGATGAAACTGCCAATTTGGTTAAAAAGACAGGATTTAGGGACGTTTGTATAAAAAATGACATTTATGAGAAGGGGCGTTTCCTCGTTGCTCACCTGTGACGAATCTTTTGAACGGGCGGCACGTCTGTGTGCCGGTAGTGAACATTGCGCATGGGACATCAGACACAAACTGTCCCAATGGGGTGTGACCAAGACTGATACGGAAACGGTTATAGCGAGACTGTATGATGGAAACTATATCGATGATGACCGTTATGCACGGGCATACTGTTTGGACCGTTTGCGCTTTTCGCATTGGGGCAGGATTAAAATTGCTGCAATGCTGAGGGGAATGGGGATAGCAGAAAGTTCTATACAATATGGACTTGCACAGATTGACCGGCAGGAGTACCTTGAAGTGATGGAGCATGCAATTGCACAGAAGGACAGGACATTGAATGAAACCGACCCTTGTAAAAGACGTATGAAATTGATGCGTTTTGCTGCCAGTCGCGGCTTTGAATTAGGGGATGTACATAATTTTCTGCCCGAAGACTGACGCATTAAAGGAAAAAACATTATATTTGCATTTGCAATAAAACAAGAAACTTTATGAAGACACTGGAGAAGATTTTTGCGGGGAAATTGCTCAAAGTGAAGGCTATCAAACTTCAGCCTACCAACCCTTTCACATGGGCAAGTGGTTGGCGTTCGCCGTTCTATTGTGACAATCGCAAGACATTGTCATATCCCGATTTACGCACATTTGTCAAGTTGGAAACTGCACGTCTCATCGTTGAGCGTTTCCCCGAGGCAGAGGCTGTTGCTGGAGTTGCCACAGGCGCAATTCCGCAGGGGGCTATGGTTGCCGATACATTGGCCCTTCCGTTCGTGTATGTCCGTTCCAAGCCAAAAGATCATGGTTTGGAAAACCTGATTGAAGGTGACCTAAAACCTGGAAGCAAGGTTGTCGTTGTCGAGGATCTTATCAGCACAGGCGGAAGTAGCCTGAAGGCTGTCGAAGCGATTCGCAACTATGGCTGTGAGGTTGTCGGAATGGTTGCATCATACACTTACGGATTTGATGTTGCCGAAAAGGCTTTCGCTGATGCGCGAGTCAAGCTTGTGACACTTACTAATTACGAGGCCGTTGTTGCCGAAGCGCTACGCATCGGATATATCAAGGAAAGCGATGTTGAATTACTGAACGAGTGGCGTAAAAACCCAAGTCAGTGGCAAGGATAAATAACTATTGTTATGGAAAAATATGAAAGCACTGTAAAGACAGTAGCCTCTCCCGTTGAGCATGTATATTCACGGATGTCCGACCTGACCAGTCTGGAATATCTGCGTCAGCGTGTTGACGATCCCAATTTTGAAGCAATGCTCAATTCGCAGTTACCAGCCGACAAGCGACCCAATCCCGAACAGTTGGAAAAACTGCGCAACAATATACGCAAAATGGTGCTTACCGCTGATACTATGCAGGCTCACATAGGACCATTGGGCGATATAACACTACGTATTGTGGAAAGAACTGAACCCAAACTGGTCAAGATGGAATTGGAGGGGGCTCCCGTACCGGTAACAATGTGGATACAGATGTTGCCAACTGACCAAGTTTCGTCACGTATGAAAGTTACATTGGGTGCCGAACTAAACTTCTTCATCCGTAAAATGATTGAGGGTAAACTGAAACAGGGTGTCGAGGGTATTGCACAGTTCCTAAGCGCACTTCCATATTAAGACACAAACATTACGGTTATCTGATGAAACTTTGGGATAAAGGATACGAGATAAACAGTCAAATCGAGAACTATACGGTTGGACATGACCGCGAAATGGACCTTTATCTGGCACAGGATGATGTGCTGGGTTCCATGGCACATATCACAATGCTCCGTAGCATAGAACTGCTGAAGGAAGACGAGCTGACCGCCCTCCTGGCTGAATTGCGCAAAATCTATGGTATGGCTGTTGAAGGCATTTTCCAGATTGAGGAAGACGTTGAGGATGTCCACTCGCAAGTCGAACTTATGCTTACTCGCAAACTTGGCGAAATGGGTAAGAAAATACATTCGGGCCGTTCCCGCAACGATCAGGTATTAGTTGATCTGAGGCTATTTACCCGTCGCCAACTGAGGCTTATCGTACAGGATGTACTGGACTTGTTTCGGGCATTGCAAAAACAAAGTGAGCACTACGCATCCGTCCTTATGCCTGGCTATACCCACCTGCAGGTTGCTATGCCAAGCAGTTTTGGATTGTGGTTCGGAGCATACGCCGAGAGCCTGGTGGATGATATGACGATGCTTTTGGCTGCATGGCGACAAACCAACAGGAACCCTTTAGGGTCAGCTGCCGGCTACGGAAGTAGCTTCCCGCTTAACCGTACCATGACAACAGATTTGCTGGGCTTTGATTCTATGGATTATAATGTCGTATATGCACAGATGGGACGTGGCAAAACCGAACGCAACGTTGCCTTTGCAATGGCCAGCGTTGCCGGTACTGTAAGTAAACTGGCATATGATGCCTGCATGTTCAATTCACAGAACTTCAACTTCGTGCGCCTCCCCAAGGAATGCACCACAGGCTCAAGCATCATGCCTCATAAGAAAAATCCTGATGTTTTCGAACTGACACGTGCCAAATGTAATAAATTGCAGAGCCTACCTCAGCAAATAATGATGATAATGAACAATCTGCCAAGTGGATATTTCCGCGATTTGCAAATTATAAAGGAAGTATTCTTGCCGTCATTTCAGGAACTTCGCGATATATTGGCAATGACCACCTATATTGTCGATAAGATGCAGGTGCGTACGGATATTCTGGATGATCCGCGCTATGACCTGATATTCAGCGTTGAAGAGGTCAACCGCTTGACTGCCAGTGGTATGCCTTTCCGCGATGCATATCGGAAAGTCGGTATGGATATAGAGGCAGGCAAATTCACTCCTTGCAAGGAAATCCACCATACTCACGAGGGTAGCATAGGTAATCTATGCAATCGCGAAATCAGGCAGATGATGGACAAAATTGTTGCTGAATTTGATTTTCAGAAGATTGATAAGGCCATAAAGGCTTTTGGTTTATGATACAGACATTGCACAGAATAATAGCTGTTATATTCCTGTTCTCGGCAGGTGTTATGTTTCAGGCATGCGGTCCTGCCTACGATATGTATTGCAATATTCGCGCCCACTTCGTTGCCTCGAACGTACTGAGTATATCTCCGACATTGTTCCGTTCCTGTACGTCACCTGGCGAATTCTGTACAATTACGAATCCTGTTAGTGATGCTTTGCGAATCCATTTCAAGTCTATTGGCACGGAGGATTCGTCCAACAGGACGGCATTGCAGGACCGAACCATCGTTCTCGGTTTAGGAGGCTTGATTGTAGGGCTTCCAAGCATCGCCGAACAGCTTGAGGATGATCCAAAGGTCGTATGTTTTGACCTTACTTGCCCCAACTGTTATAAAGAATATAATATTTCGCGCCTGATGCAATATAAAAGGATTGGCTATGTTGATTGCACGGGTTGCGGACGTAGCTATGACCTAAATAACAACGGCATTGTCTCCAACGGCGAGACAGGACGCGCCTTGTTCCGCTATCGTGTGAATTATTACCAATCCACAAATTCCCTTAGTATTGACAACAGATAAAGAAAATCTCCCCAAGGAATCAATTTTCCTTAGGGAGATTTTCTTTCCAACAACAACCTCCACTCGTAGAGGTCTGTTCACTTAATCACCTTACGTCCATTCTGGATATAAACGCCATGTCGCGGTACTGCATTCAGGCGTTGTCCGTTAATGTTGTAAATGACATTATTACCGGCGTCCTCGCCATTTGCGTTGATATCACTGATACGTGTTGGCAAATCAACCTGCTGGTAATCACTCCAATATGACTGACCTTCGGTGCCGATGGCCTGGACACGATACTTGTAACTTGCGGCTGTAAGACCAGATACTGTATAACTGGTAGCAGTCGTATTATACGAATATGTCTTATCCTGTATGCTTCCGACCTGTACGGCATATAGATAAAAACGCTTTTTGGAACCTGTCGAGTTAATCTGTATCTTGTAATCCGAAGTAATGCCGGTAAATTCAAACACAAAATCATCGGCCTGGTCTCCGGGTGAGCATGCCTGCGATGTACCGATTACGCTACCATTACTATTCAAAAGTGAAACCTCGACAGAAGGAGCATCTGTACCGTATTTCTTCAGATTCAGACTTACTGTAACCTTCCCGTCACGGCTCTTTCCTATAAGTGGAGTAGTGATAGTGCCGGCCGCCTTGGATGAACCTACCTTCAGACCACCTGGAGCCAGATATACCTTGGAACCTGTCCATCCTGATTGCTGTGTGTAATTATCCAGGGCGCTACCAACATCCGTATTTCCATCGCTTGTAACAGAAACTTTAGAGAAATCTTCCGAGAAATTTATCTCCTCCTGAGCATTGTCACTCTGCTCTACAACCTCCAGATTGTACGAAACAGCCTCATCAACTGCCCCCCAGTTGGCTGTGAATCCCGTAGTACCGACATTTGTCGCAGACATAATATCCGGAGTGGGTATTACAACACCTCCGTCAAAGATGAACGAGATAAGTCCGTCGCTGCTCTCCACAATATTCTCGATGGGCTTACCCATAAATTTACGTCCGTCAGTATTAACATTGTACAATGTAGCAGCGGGAGTGGTCGTGTCGGTGAACGAAGTTTTGTTGCTTGTTCCAGGCCACGGGTCTCCTGCAATCTGCTCAAACGTCGCAGACCATTGATACATGGTTGTCCCACCTGAACTCCACGATCGCTTGGTTCCGTAGCTATTGTCTGCAGGGATAAAAGTCATTCTTTGTCGCGAAGGAACGTCGTTGGGAGCATTCTTCTGCCAGACACTCTTGTCATAGTCAACATGCAGAATCATCATACCATGACCTCCTGTGTAGGAATCCCATTTTTCTGCCTGATGATTTTCCAGAAGATAATACTCGTTGTGGTGGTTCTGATTATATATAACATATGCTTCAGGCTCGCTGGTCAATGGTTTCATACCCGATATCTTGCAGGGACTGGCCAACTCTGTCAGTTCCATCCAGCCTGCCCACCAGCGCTCGAAACTGGTATATGGAGCCGGGACCTCGCCTTGGTCGTTGGGTCCGTTGTACGAACCTCCGTCCATCAGATCCCAATACATCATGCCCTGACCGCCACTATAATCCGTATCATACAGATCGGCATATCCCAGACAATGACTGAACTCATGACACGCTGTACCGATACCATCAATTGTGCTAGCATCTGCCAGTTCGCACGAAACAGCGTATGTATCGATTTTAACTCCGTCCAAAGTCTGCGGACCGCTGCCATCACCATAATAGGCGCATGACGTTAAATCATATTCGTGAGGCCATATTACATTGTCATCGTCACTGGAAGCCTCGCCTTGCCCGGCATATATGCAGAAAACCTGATCAACCTCTCCATCATCATCCCAATCGTAATCGGCAAAATTGACATAGCTGTCAGCCAAATTTACTGCCTCGATGACCATCTCTCCGGGATGTTCATCGTTACCGGAACTGTCATTGCTACCATAATAACTATGTTGCTTGCTGAGAGTCACAGGACCAACAACATCAAATGTCAGATCAAACTGCCCGTATGACTGGTCGTAGAAATAATCATGAACAGAACCCACACATCCTGTTTCGTTGTATCCTACCTTGTTAAATCTGTCATTAAAGACTGCCTGGGTATGACTGGCGTTGAATTTAACGTCCGAAAAATTGACAAGAATCACCAATCCTTTTTTCTGACCCTTTATAGTTGTAGGTTCCCCGAATACCTTACGCATACCTGGGCGTGCCAGTGTGCGATGTGATTCCATACGCGCAATACGCCGTGCATTGCTCTTTTGGGCACGCTCGTTTTGCGAAGCCCTCAGGTTATCCAACTCAAATACTGACAGGTATCGCGCAATACCATTCTTTACCTGCAGCGCCTTGCCGTTATTGTCTATGAACCAGTGTCCATGCTCGTCACCTATCAGCATAGCCTCGATTTTTGTCCCGTCTGACAAGGTTAATGTACGTTTCGATCTTTTTGCTGGAACGGCAAGCATGGCAATAGACGTTGCCGCCAGCATAGCAATTAAGAAAAGTCGTTTCATTACAGCTTATGTTTTTATTATATTAATTATGTACAAGTGTACCAATATTTTCCCCCGAGATTACTTTTTTCAGATTGCCAGCAACGTCCATGTTAAACACATAGATAGGCAGATTGTTCTGCATACACATCGCCGTAGCGGTGATATCCATTACCTTCAACCCCTTTGCAATAACATCGCTGTAAGTTATGTCACTGAACTTAGTAGCTGTAAGATCCTGCTCGGGATCAGCAGTATAAATACCGTCAACGCGCGTTCCCTTCAGCATAACATCCGCTTCAATTTCAATACCACGCAATGACGAGCCTGTGTCAGTAGTGAAATAAGGTGAACCGGTTCCTGCCGACATAATCACAACCTCACCATTCTCCATGGCCTCGATGGCCTTCCATTTGGTATAGAACTCCCCTATCGGCTCCATGCGAATAGCAGTCAGAACACGGTTCTTCTGACCTACGGCGTCCAATGCGCTGCTAAGAGCCAGCGAGTTGATAACCGTTGCACACATTCCCATCTGGTCTCCCTTTACACGGTCAAATCCCTTACCAGCTCCAGTAAGTCCCCTAAAGATGTTTCCACCACCTATCACAATGCCTATCTGGACGCCCATATCTGCGATTTCCCTAATCTGCTGTGCATACTCCGAAAGGCGTTCGACGTTAATACCCTGTTTATTCTCTCCAGCCAAACTTTCGCCTGACAGTTTCAATAAAATTCTCCTGAACTTCATAATATCTGGTTTATATTTTCTTATCTGCCTATTTTCTATTCCATAACCATTTTGACATCCTTGAATGCATAATGCCGTTCCTTACCATGTATATCCCGGATTATCAGGCGGCCATTTGGCTCCACCCCCTGAATGGTACCTGTAAATCTGCCTTCTATGTCAGCAAACCCGTGTCTCTGTCCTCGTAGGTACAAAAATCGGTGATACAAGTTACGAATACGGTCATACCGACCGGATTGTATATCTTGACTGTATGTCTTGAAATTTTGTTCAAAATGATTTAATATTTCTTCTGGTGGTATGAATATTCCTGTTTCCAGCGCAATACTGGTAGCCGGTGCAGCCAAACCATCCGGGAAATGCGTTTGGTTGATGTTGATTCCTGTACCGATTACACTGCGTCTGATAAACTTCCCCTGCAACTGGTTCTCTATCAGCGTACCGGCAATCTTGCGGTGATGGGCATATATGTCATTAGGCCATTTGATACTGACATCATCAATATATTCCAACAACGTATCCCTTAATGCCAACGCATTGGCCTGGCTCAGGATGAAACCATCACCAACAGAAAGATTCGACGGAACCAGCAACATACTGAACAGCAGATTCAACCCCGGCTCACTAATCCACGTACCGCTTTGACCACGCCCATTCGTCTGATACTGTGCCCACACAATGGTAATGTCATCGGTAGGTACATAGTCCCGCAGATAATCGTTAGTTGATGTTATCGTACCTGTCTGTATTATCATTCTCTCATGGACGGAAAGCCTGTTCTATATGTCGGATGTGCGGATTTTCTACTGCACCTGTTATTGTTATGATATCAAACCGGCACGGCAGGTCTATCATATTCAGCCGCAGATATGCATCCGCGGCATTAATCAAGTTGCGCATCTTGCGGAAATCCACGGCATCCTCGGGTTTTCCATAAAAGACGTTTGCCCTGGCCTTTACCTCGACAAAGACTACGGTATCATCCTTTATCGCAATTACATCAATCTCCTTGTGACCGCTTCTCCAGTTTTTATCCACAATATCATAGCCCTTAGTACGCAGATACTGTATAGCTATGTCCTCGCCCTTGATTCCGAAATCATTATGTGCCGCCATTACCGCTTAGTCTTGAAGAACGACTGGATTATCTTCCTACATTCCTGTTCCATAACACCACCTATAGCCTCGCAACGTGGATGCAAGGCACGTGGAGCGTATGTCCGATATCCCCGTTTCGGGTCTACGCAGCCATACACCACACGCAGTATCTGAGCCCATCCTATGGCACCCGCACACATGACACACGGTTCTACCGTAACGTATAGGGTACAGTCAGTCAGATACTTGCCGCCCAGACACTCGGCCGCTGCCGTTATCGCCTGCATCTCGGCATGAGCCGTTATATCATTCAGCCGTTCTGTCATATTGTGGCCACGTCCTATAACCTGGTCCCTACACACCAGCACAGCACCTATGGGAATCTCACCCTCGTCCAGCGCAATTTGTGCCTCCTGTAGTGCCATGCCCATATACTTCTGGTCGTCCGTCATAACTGTTACCTACCCAATGATTATCAGGCAAGAGCCTACTGCTCCCAGAAATCCAACTGACCATCCACAACCCAACGTACATCTTCGGGTTCAAACAGTCCTTGTTTCTCCTTTCTTGCCAGGTCACACATAAACCGGGCAGCATCATCTATATCAATATCCGTCTCTTCGTCCTCGTTATCCATAATACCTTTCTGCTCACAGTATTCAACAAACGCATCCAGGAAATAATAAATATCATCCTCGCTGAATCTATCCTTTACCTCCTGTGGCAGATAATTACGTATATACTGTACCGTCTTATGCTCCTCCTCAGCGAAAAGCATTTCCTCGTTAATCTGGCAGTCAGTCATAATATTTGCTCTTTATGCGTACCCTAAAGCATGGCCTCCAATTTCTGCTGCAATGTTGATTTGGAACAGGCACCTATTTGTTTATCAACTACCTGGCCGTCCTTTATGAACAATATAGTGGGTATGCTGCGTACACCAAAGCGCATAGGTAAATCCTCGTCTTCCTCAATATCACATTTGCCGACAACAGCACGACCATCGTACTCCTCAGCCAGTTCATCAATTACAGGAGCCATACGGCGGCATGGTCCACACCATGTTGCCCAAAAGTCCAAAACCATAGGCTTGCCAGTGTTGCAAAGCGCATCAAAATTCTCACTTGTAATGTGTTGTGCCATAGCAATAACGTTTTATTGTTTTATTATTCTGTTCAATTAATACAATATTCCATAGCATCGTTCTGCTTTATGAAGTCTATTAAGCTACGAGTAACGTCTATACGCATATTCCGGGGACGAGTCGTTACAGCCATCCCCGAACTGTCCAGGAATACAATCCTCACCTCTGCTCCCTGGTGATCAGCCGTCGGTTGTTGCACACTACAGTTTTGCAGATACTGTGCAAGTTCGGCAAAACACATCTCATCAGCGTTTCCTACATTAATGTTGATTGTTATCTCCTTGATTATGCTATCCTTGACGTCATGCAGGAACTTCACGTTGTCTATCTGCATCTGTATTCGGGTCGGATCATAGCGCCCCGGCACGACTTTCCCAGTCACGTATATACTGTTGCCCTCATACATATAGCCGCTGAATTTGGCGAAATCACCACCGAACAGTGATATCTCGCCCTGTCCGCTATAGTCCTCTATAGTTACTATCCCATACTGACTGCCCCTTTTACTGGTACCGGTGCGCATAGCCGTTACAATACCACCCAGCGAGAAATCACTGTTCAGAAACTTGTCAAGTTTCTTGGTTTCCGATGCATGCATATTACACATTTCCTGCACAATAACGGAATACTCGTCCAAAGGGTGAGCGCTCAGATAGATTCCTACCAGATTGCGTTCACGGTTAAGACGATCCAGGGCACTCCACGGTGCAGCCTTTGGAATAGGCGGAGTTGAAATCTCGACCATATCCGCACCAAACAGCGAATACTGCGATTCCATCATACTTTGCTGATAATTGTTCCCAAAGCGCACCAAAGTATCCAAAAAGATTTCGCCCTTATTGTTGGGCGCAAGGAACTGTTCACGTGTAATTTCATTTTTAAACGTGTCAAAACCTCCGCTCAGGACCAAGCTTTCCAACCCACTACGCTTCACAATCGACATTGGAATGCGCTGTACAAAGTCAAATACACTCTTATACGGACCATTCTTCTCACGCTCGGCAACAACAGCCTCGGCCGCAGCCTCGCCCATTCCCTTAATGGCCATCAGACCAAAACGTATCTGTCCCTTGTCATTAACGCCAAAATTACAATGCGACTCGTTTACATCCGGCCCCATTACATCGATTCCCAAAGCCTTACACTCATCCAACAGTTTGGTAATTTCTTTGATATCGTCCTTGCGGCGCGTCAGCAAGGCGGCCATGAACTCGCTCGGATAGTGAGCCTTCAAATAAGCCGTCTGGTACGACACCCAAGAATAGCAGGCTGCATGCGATTTATTGAAGGCATAGGATGCAAATTTTTCCCAGTCGCCCCATATCTTCTCCAGCGTATCAGGATCATGTCCATTCTTCTTACCACCCTCTATAAACTTTGGTTTCATCGCATCGACGATATCCTTTTTCTTCTTGCCCATAGCCTTACGCAAGGCATCGCTCTCGCCTCGAGTAAAGCCCGCAAGTAAACGGCTGAGCAACATCACCTGCTCCTGATAAACCGTAATACCATAAGTATCCTTTAGATACTTTTCCATGACAGGAATATCATATTTGATTTCCTCGCGGCCATTCTTGCGAGCAATGAAACTGGGGATATAGTCCATAGGTCCAGGACGATACAGGGCATTCATTGCTATCAAGTCTTCGAAAACAGTCGGGTGCAATTCCTTCAGGTATTTCTGCATACCAGCACTTTCAAACTGGAACGTCCCCACCGTCTGCCCTTTTTGGTACAGTTGATACGTCAGTTCATCATCCAAAGGCAGACTGTCCAAGTCTATATCCACGCCATGCGCCTCCTTGATTACACGACAGGCCTCCTTCATCTCCGACAGTGTCTTGAGCCCAAGAAAATCCATCTTTATCAGCCCCGTCGATTCTATCACATGACCGTCATACTGCGTAACCTGAGTCTTGATACCCGGGATATCCGGATCGTCAGCCGTAGATACTGGCACATGATCCGATATAGGGTCCCTGCAGATGATAAAACCACACGCATGGATACCTGTGCCACGAATGTTTCCCTCCAGCTTACGCGCATATTTAATTGTATTTGCCAGAGCAGGATTATCGCTTGCTTCAGCCTCTTGCAATTCCTTCGTGCACTTTATGGCATTGTTCAGATTCATCTTAAGTTCCTTACCCTGAAACACCAGATGGTCAGGTATGGACTTACACAATGCATTGCTCTTATCAAGTGGCAATTTCTCGATTCGCGCCACATCCCTCAGGCTGTTCTTCGTTGCCATAGTACTGTACGTGATGATATGGGCACAATTCTCCCTGCCATATTTGTTCATCACCCACTGTAGCACCTTCCACCTACCGTCATCGTCAAAATCCGTATCAATATCCGGCAGCGATATACGGTCAGGATTCAGAAATCGCTCAAACAGTAAATCATACTTCATCGGTTCAAGCTTCGTTATACCTAAACAGTAAGCCACAACGCTTCCTGCCGCTGAGCCACGGCCTGGACCTACCCAAACACCCAGTTCGTTACGAGCCGAATTGATAAAGTCCTGCACTATCAGGAAATACCCCGGGAAACCCATCGTTTTCATGATATGCAACTCAAAACGTAGTCTGTCATCCACCTCCTTTGACAAGGGAACTGGATACAGTCGCCGGGCACCATCATATGCCAGTTTGGCAAGATAGTCCGCCTCCAGCTTGATACGGTAAAGACGGTCTATACCCCCCAATTTACCGACCTTCTTCTCCGCTTCTTGGCGTGGCATAGGATTCTGACCATTTTCGTCCGTAGTAAATTCGTCGAACAGCTGCTCGGGAGTGAATTTCTCCCTCCATTGCTCCTCGGTGCCGAATTCCTCAGGAATCGGGAAGAAGGGCATAATGGGGTCCGAGTCCAAATTGTAGGTCTCCACCTTGTCAAGAATCTCGATAGTATTGGCCAGGGCCTCTGGCACATCTCCAAACACTTCGTTCATCTCCTCGCGAGTCTTGAACCACTCCTGCTTCGTATATAGCATACGTGTCGGGTCATTCAGGTCCTTGTTCGTTGAAAGACACAATAGATGATCATGCGCCTCGGCATCATCCTCATCCACAAAATGAGAATCATTCGTTGCAATAACCTTGATACCGTACTTGGCAGCCAGTTCCATCAATACGGGATTCACTTTCTGCTGAAGTTCAAACGTCTCGCGATTGGCTCGCTGGCGCGGGTCCCTGACCTCGTGGCGCTGAATTTCCAAGTAATAGTCCTCATCCCAGATATCCCGGAACCACTTTACGGTCTTCTCGACCTCAGTCATATCTCCCGACAGTATCTTCTTCGGCACCTCTCCACCCAGACATGCACTGCTTATTATCAAACCCTCGTGGAACAACTCCAAATCTTTGTGGTCCGTACGAGGACGCATATAAAAACCATCAACCCACGAACGGCTCACCAACTTTATCAGATTATGGTAGCCGACCTCGTTCTTGGCAAGGACAATCAAGTGCCAACCGCTCTGGTCAATACGGCTTTCGTGAAGGCCCTTGTCTCCGCGGCGGGCAACATACATCTCGCACCCAAATATCGGCTTGAACGGTTCCAACCCTTGCTTCTTCCTGTCCTTGTTTACCTTGTTGCAATAGTCAAACAAGTCCTTCACACCAAACATATTGCCATGGTCGGTAATCGCCATTCCGCGCATTCCATCGGCAATCGCTTTATCTACCAACTTGGGAATACTAGCTTGTCCATCCAACAGCGAATACTGCGTGTGCACGTGCAAATGTACAAAATCCTCCATTATGTACTGTTTTAGGCGTAAAGTTATATATTTTTCCCACGTCCACATACTCTGTTATGTTTTTTTAGTATCAAAAAACAAAAAAGCCATGCCAGTTTATAAATATCTAACATATAATTGCTATCTTTGTCCAAATTTCTAAACAAAAACATGGGAAAAAAACTCCGTAAACTCCGTAAAATACGTCTCCATCGAGAAGGCACAGCGACACTGGTAATCGGATTCGTGGCATTAGTCGCCTTCAACGCACTCATGTTCTTCTTCTTATACAACCTATGCCCCACGTGTTGCTACATTGTACTTAGCATCTGCGTCGTAGTCTATCTGGTAGTTCTCAATTTCTTCCAGTGCCCCGTACGTCGCTTTGTCGGTGATGACACACAGCGCATTGTGGTTGCCCCTGCAGATGGTAAGGTCGTTGTTGTCGAGGAAGTTGACGAAGACGAATACTTCCACGACCGCCGCCTGATGGTCAGCATATTTATGAGCCTATTCAACGTACACGCCAACTGGGTTCCCGTCGAGGGCATAGTACGCAAGGTTGTTCACCACAATGGACGCTTCAAAGCAGCATGGCTCCCCAAGGCCAGCACCGAAAACGAGCGGAGCACCGTCGTCATAACCACCCCCGAAGGCACAGACATTCTGGTACGCCAGATTGCCGGAGCAATGGCGCGGCGCATAGTAACTTATTTGGAAGAAGGCGAAGAATGCTACATCGATGAGCACATGGGATTCATAAAATTCGGTAGCCGCGTGGACATTTATCTGCCATTGGGCACCCAAATCAATGTCAGGCTTGGCCAGAAAACCATCGGCAACGAAACCATCATAGCAAACCTATAATTCAGATATGCGAAAGCACATTCCCAACATCATAACCTGTTGCAACTTAATTTGTGGCTGTATAGCTGGCTGCAATGCACTGCTGGCATCTGTCTATCTTTTGGATAACCCTGTATCATTCCGAATACGGATGACACATTATGCCCTTGCTGTCGCCTTTATCATACTGGGAGCTGTTTTTGACTTCTTCGACGGGATGATTGCCCGTGCCTTGGGCGTATCATCACCTATAGGCAAAGAACTGGACTCATTGGCAGACGTAGTTACATTCGGTGTAGCACCCTCCATGATGGTGTTCACTTTGTTCCAAGAAGTCGAATATCCCACATTTATGCAGTCTCTTAGCGGCATTTTGCCCTACACGGCATTCATCATGACAGCCTTCAGTGCATTACGCCTTGCCAAGTTCAACCTTGACAATCGCCAGACAACCAGTTTCATCGGACTTCCCACCCCGGCCAATGCACTTTTTTGGGGCAGTTTGATTATAGGCCAGCACGCATTTCTCGTAAGCCCCAGATTCAATGCCCTTTTCCTTTTCCTCTTCATGCTCATGTTTTCCTTCTTGCTGGTTGCAGAAATCCCGCTCTTCGCACTCAAGTTCAAGAACCTGAGCTGGGCAGACAATAAAATCAAGTACATTTTCTTGATAGGATGCCTTCCATGCCTATTGCTGGCAGAAAGTTGCTTTGCAGGCATAATCCTGTGGTACATAATTCTCTCATTATGCAACCGAAAGCAATAACAATTCACTCCCTGGACTACATTAAGCAAGCAGCACAGACCTTTGTTGAAAATATCGGTGACAAACGTCTATTCGCTTTTTATGGTAGCATGGGAGCAGGCAAGACCACCTTTATACGCGCAATATGCCAGCAACTGCATGTTACTGACGATGTCACCAGCCCAACATTTGCAATTGTCAACGAATACCAATCAGGCATACTGCCGCCACAACTCGCAGCTCTCAGTTCACAACCAATCTACCACTTCGATTTCTATCGCATAAAACACACACAGGAAATATTCGACATAGGCTTTGAGGAATACATCAACAGCGGTCACCTGTGCTTGATGGAATGGCCCCAGTTAATCGAGCAATATTTGCCAAACGATACCGTCCCCGTAAAGATAACCGAACAACAAGACGGTTCCAGGCTGATTGTAATAGGAGAATGAGATGCTTGAATAAATTAACATTCAGCGTAGAAAAACACACCCATACAGGTATTTGATGTGCCCCTATCTTGTTTTCCTGATATAATTTGACTTCTTTATCTGGTAGTCCGCAATTGCAGACGAAAGTCCGTCCTGCATTTTCCTGTTCAGCGTTTCAGCCTCCAGCAGGTTTGTAAGTGTCTCAGTACCTACCTTATAGCCATTAAGTGAGAGACGTAGGTTTTCCTGAGCTTGTGCTACGCCTGTACGTGCAATTTCTATTTGTTTGTAGCTTTCTTGAAGCGAGGACCATGCGCTTTCTATATCAATGGCAAGTTGCTCGCGTGTCTGCTGCAGAATATTTTGTGACTGCTGCAAGGCCATTTTCCTACGTTTAATCGCATGTGAGCCTCCCCACCAAGCAGTTATGGGAATGCTGAGACTGCCCATGGCAAGACCATTTGTTGCATTTGTCTTGACGTAATACCCCAAAGCATCAGGCAGTCCGCTCATGCCATAGTTGAAGCCTGTGACTCCGACACCTATTGTTGGTAACAGTTTGCCACGTTCCTGGCGTATCTGCATGCGTGATACCTCCACTCCCTTGGTTGCCAACGAAAGTTCGTCACGCATGTTTACAGCGTCCAAGACTGAGACCTGAAGATTGTCGGGATTTACAGGTATTTCTATTTCCGTGGCTGAAATGTCAATATCCTGACTTGCGCATCCTATTTGCTGTGCCAACAACAGGCGCAGAATATGCTGTGCATTTTGTAACTGTAAGCGTGCCGACTCCAATTCTTGCTGACGTATCTGTACTTTCAATAGGTCATTACGGGTTGTGATACCTACTTGAACCATATTACCAACTTGCCTATAGACCTCTTCAACCTGTTTATCAGCAGCACTGATGGTATTAAGATTGTACTTTACCTTAGCAATCTGCCAGTAGCATTCGGTAACCCGCTGAAGTACGTCACTTTCCTGGATGTCTCGTTGTAAAGAAACCACATCTGTATTGAGCTGTGCCAGCTTGTTGCCTGTCGTAATCTGTCCGCCAGCATACAGTGGCATGGTTGCTGATATTGCTGCTGTGTATGTGCGTATGGCATCGCCTACTTGCATGAATGTGCCGAATGTCTGCATGGCCATTACGTTAGCCTGTATCTGGGGATAGTATTTAGTGTATGCCTCGCTTTTCTGCTCGCGAGCAGCAAGTATTTCCAATGCCGCATTTTTCAATGTAATATTGTTATTGCGGGCCATCGTGAGACACTCATCCAAGGTTACAATCCGCTGTGCATAGCCTGACAGAACTATGATTGTCGTTATTATGCTAATGAATAGCTGTTTCATGTTTTATACAGTTTTTTGGTTTGGTTTCTCATAGACCTTCCAGTACACGACAGGTAAGACAGTCGTGACAAGAACCAGCATTCCTATACCTCCGGCAAATATGGTAACACCTACTGGCATCCAGAAAGAACTGCCTGCTATTATCATGGGAACGACTCCCACTGCGGTAGTGGCTGTAGTCAAGAAGATAGGAACCATGCGCCGTCTGCCTGCATCGTATGCAGCATCGTGGGCAGACCATCCCTGAGCCATTTTTTCGTTAGCATGTTCGAAAATAAGGATTTCGTTGCGCATAACCATACCCATAAGTGTGATAAAGCCGAACATAGCCGTGAGGCCCAAAGTTTTATTAACAATTATCAGTCCCAATATTGCTCCTGGAAGCCCCAGTCCTATAGCCAGAATACAAATGTATGAGATAGAGAATCTGCGAAAGTTGAACAGCAGGAAAAAGAATATGATGACCATTGAGAGGCCAATGCCCTGAATTACCTGTGGCAGAGTCTCAGAATTTTTTTCGGTCTCACCGCCAATCTCGGAACGCACCCCCCGTGGGAGATTCATTCTGGAGATATAGTCTATGATACGGTTTTGCACTCCCAGGGCGAATACTCCTCGCTTGCTCTCGGCTGTTACGGAAATGCATCGCTCGCCATTACGGTGTACTATCTTGGTCTGCTGCCATTCAGGTTGTACACTGGAAGCTATTTGTCGGAGTGGGACGGAGTGTCCAGTCGATGTGGACAGATATATGTTCGCAACATCGGATATCCTGAGTGAGTCAGATGCGTTGTCTTTCAGTACAATAGGTACTTCGTAGGTCTTGCTTATGCCGTCCACGTCACCGCTTTCCCAGATGCTGCCTATCTGTGTTTTTCCCGTCTGAAGCAGCATTTGCAGTGAGGCAGAAGTTCGGTCTATTCCCATCTGTGCAGATGTTATAGGATTGAGTCTTACCTCGATATGTGCAGAAGGTTGGTCGTAATCAGTATGTACCCATTCCAGTTCACTGTATGTGCGCATTTCCTTCATCAATTCTGATGCACATTTCTGGATTGAGTCCATGTCGTTACCGTAGAAACGGTATTCGTATGTAGGAACTGGGAGGTAGTCCATCTGCTTGAAACGTACATAGGCATTTGGCCAATGGTTGGAATATAATGGCTGATACTGGTCAAGCAAGGACAATGTCTGGTCTATTCCCTGCGTATTGACGATGAACTGTGCAAAGTTACGGCCTGCCATAATGGGGGCGTAACTGGCATGGAAACGTGGTGAAGAACATCCGATAAAGGTAGTTATACCAGTAACGCGTTCATCTTGCTCCAGAATATGACATAAACTGTCTGCAATGGCACTTGTCTCAGACAGGCCGCTTCCTTCAGGGAGATATATCTCCACGGCAAACTGGTTACGGTCTGCAAAAGGAAATTGGCGTATCTTGAGCAGGGGAAACAGACAAATGAATATGATAGTAACTGCCACACCTCCAATGATAGTCTTCCATGGATTGCTAAAGCTCCATGCCAAGACTTTGTCGTATATCGCTTGTACCCAGTCGGTAATGTCGCGTTTACCTTGTTTTTTTGGTTTGATGCGACGGATCAGCGCTGCGTTAAGTACGGGAATGACACATGCGGCTATTGCAAGACTTACCATCAGGTTGATAGTGATGGTAATTGGGAAAATGTTAACAACATCGCTGGCCTCGCCTGTCATTGTATAGAGCAAGGGATAGAATATCATACAGATGCAGACGGTTGCCAACAGCATGGGCCAGAAATACTGGCGTACGCTGTGAATGGCGGCATCGGTACATTTCATTCCACTGCGCAGACATTCTAAATAACCATCGATTACGACGATTGAATTATCAACTATCATACCCAAGACCACGATAAGACAAGCGAGTGAGATTATATTAAGTTCTATGTCCAGTATATACATTATCCCTATGCTGATGAATGTAGAAAGAGGAATGGTAAGCGATGCAACGACAGCACTGCGGAATGGGAAGAGTACCATCATTACGGCAATTATTATCAACATGGAAATAATTAAGTCGCGCAGGAAATCGGATACGGATTGTCCTACGACTTGCGGCTGATCTGTTATACGGCGCATTATAACATCGTCAGGTAGGCAATCTTGCTTGAACTGTGTCAGTATGTCGTCTATATCCTGTCCGAACCTTACAATGTTATTGCCTTTGATCATTTCTAGCGAAAGAAGTACGCATCGCTTACCATTGCTATTAATATACGAATCACTCGTGTCGTACTCACGTCTGACCTCGGCAACATCACATACTCTTACCACTTTGCCGTCAATTCCGTTATATATTATGCGGTCGGCTATATCACGTTCACTGTCATCCGTGGGCGCAATATGTATCTGTATGTTCTGACCGGGCGTGCTGACCATACCGCCGGCAGTGGTCAGTCCCTGAGCCTTTATTGCCTGTATCAATGCCATCTGGCCTATACCATAGGCCGACAGGCGCTGGCGGTCAACAGAGATTGTCAACTGCTGTTTCTTATTACCAAACTGTCTGACATTGCTTACGCTTGGCAGACGGCGGAGACGATCTGCCAGTTCGTCGCTGTAACCTTGCAGTTCGCGGTATGAGCGTGAATCACTCTCGACTGTGACAAGCAGTGCAGATGTGTCACCAAAATCATCCTGTACAATCACAGCAACCACACCGCTCGGAAGCTGTGACTTGAACGCATTGATGCCATGTTTCATTTTGCTCCACACTGGGGTCAGATTATTCTGGTCCTGCTGAAATTGTACCATTATGATACACATACCGTTCTGGGAAGTTGAATATGTCTTGGAACGATCAACCTCCTTGTAGGTAAAGATGTAGCGTTCCAGCGGACGGGCAACCTGTTCCTCTATCTCCTGCGATGTCGCACCTGGCATAAGGGCGACAACCACACCCTGTCGTATGGTGAACGGGGGCATTTCATCTTTAGGCATCATGTAGATGCCATACAGGCCGAAAATAAACAAAAGTCCGCTGAGAAACGCGGTTATCTTGTAGTTATTGACCGGCCATGCTATCCAACTGCTGTTCTTGAAAGCCATTTCATTATCGGGTTTGTGTGGTTATGGGAGTATCTTCACTGATTTTTTGATACCCTGCAATTATTACCTTGTCACCAACGCTAATGCCTGAAGTAACGGCTATGCGGTCGCCAAATGTCTGACCTGTGGTAATATTCTGCCGGTGAGCCTTATTGTTGACACACGTCCATATAAATAGTTTGCCATCAGCGCTCTGCTGTATGCTGCGCATCGGGACTGTCATATGTGATGCACCTTCTGCTCCCATACTATTGATATTCACCTTGGCAACCATCCCTGGCAATAGCAATCCATCAGAATTGCCGATGTTTATCTTGATGTCATACGTATGGGTCAGCATATCGGCCTGGATGCCTTTTACAATGGTGCCTCCCTGAAATACACGCCCTCCCAAGGCATCTACTGATATTGTAGAGTTTGTAGATGGACTGATGCTAGCAATTTCCTGCTCGGGAATGCTAATTCTGACTTTGACATCATCTATATTGAGTATTGTAAGCACAGGCATGCTGGGCAAAGCAGTCTCGCCTGCATTCAGCATCTTTTTCCCTACAACTCCGTCAATCGGTGAGAATATACTGCATTCAGCCAGATGCTTACGGGCAAGCTGCAACTGTGCCTCGGCCTGTTTTACCTGACTTTGTATCTCAACCCATTTCATGTCGGGTAACGAATTGCTTTCATGTAACTGACGCAGACGTTCCTGTGCATCGTACGCCTGATTAACGCTTGCCTGGGCAGCCTGAATCATGTTGTGAGCCTGGGTTTCGTCCAATCGTGCGACCAATTGACCTTTTCTTACATGCTGACCTTCATCCACGCAGACAGTGCTGATAGTGCCTGAACCCGTGAAACTGCAAGCAATGCTTGAACCTTCCTCAACCACACCAACATACTGACGGACATTTTCCCCATTTGTCTGGCTGACAGTCTCGATATCGACCTTCAAGACATCTGTCTGCGCTTTCTCTCCATGGGTACAGGAGGCCATCAGCAACGTAATTGCAGTAACAAAAATAATTACTAGTCTATACATATATTACACTCATAATTAATAATTCCTAGGCAAAGTTACGACAAAATTAGGAGTTATTGAATATCATTTATTCCTAAAAATGTTCTGTATGTCCGATTTGAATTTGATATGCGAATAAAGTTAGTATCTTTACGCCATGAAAACAATAGATTTCAG
>OCVV011347717.1_pt1 | contig 33019 bp, 25 predicted proteins | sample 1539721 | NCBI WGS metagenome assembly OCVV01 (sample SAMN02144230, study PRJEB22623) | gut metagenome | biome: sheep rumen | host: Ovis aries | place: New Zealand | reverse complement strand
AAAGCCATATTTTGAGTAAGCTGAACAAAAAACAAAAAACAAATTTATGTTGACATCTGGATTATATGTGTTATAGTTCTAATAGAACAAGATAAACAAAGCTTGTTCGGCCTTAGGTATGTTTTGGATAATAAGGTCATTTCCTTCATGATTTCACGAAAGGAGGTAATCCCATGAATATACAGAAATTTACACAGAAATCGATTGAAGCGATCAACCAGTGTGAGAAGCTGGCGTATGAATACGGGAATCAGCAGATAGAGCAGGAGCATCTGCTGTATAGTCTGCTGACTCTGGAGGACAGCCTGATCCTCAAGCTCATCGAGAAGATGGGAATCGATCCGGGGTCTTTTACCAATCGTGTCCACAGTGCCCTTGAGGGGCTCACAAAGGTCCAGGGGGGCGATTCCCGGGTCTATGTGGGCGGCGAGATGAACAAGGCGCTTCTGGGTGCCGAGAGCGAGGCAAAAGCCCTTGGCGACGAATATGTCAGTGTCGAGCATCTCTTCCTGTCCCTGATCAGGAACGCGGACCGCATTCTGAAGGGACTCTTCAAAGACTACGGGATCAACCGCGAGACCTTCCTCAAGGCGCTCTCCACAGTGCGCGGGAATCAGCGTGTGACCAGTGACAATCCCGAGGCGACCTATGATACCCTGGAGAAATACGGTGAGGAGCTTGTCTCCAAGGCCAAGGCGCAGAAGATGGATCCTGTCATCGGCAGGGATGCGGAGATCCGCAATGTGATCCGTATTCTGTCCAGAAAGACCAAGAACAATCCTGTCCTGATCGGCGAACCCGGCGTCGGCAAGACCGCTGTTGTCGAGGGTCTTGCCCAGAGAATCGCCCGCGGCGATGTTCCGGACGGGCTCAAGAACAAGAAGATTTTCTCCCTGAATATGGGCTCTCTTGTGGCGGGAGCCAAGTACAGAGGCGAGTTTGAGGAGAGGCTCAAGGCAGTCCTCGAAGACATCAAAGGGAGCGAAGGTGAGATTCTGCTCTTCATTGATGAGCTGCACACCATTGTGGGTGCGGGCAAATCCGAGGGCGCCATGGACGCAGGAAATATGCTCAAGCCCATGCTGGCCCGCGGCGAGCTCCACTGCATCGGTGCGACGACCCTCAAGGAGTACAGGCAGTACATCGAGAAGGACGCCGCTCTGGAACGCCGGTTCCAGCCTGTCCTGGTGGACGAGCCCACAGTCGAAGATACTATTTCCATCCTCCGAGGCCTCAAGGAACGCTACGAAGTCTATCACGGGGTAAAGATTCTCGACAATGCACTGGTCAGTGCAGCCGTGCTATCGAACCGTTATATTTCCGACCGTTTCCTGCCTGACAAGGCCATCGACCTGGTGGATGAGGCCTGCGCCCTGATCAAGACGGAGATGAATTCTCTGCCCACAGAACTCGACGAGCAGCAGCGCAAGATCCTGCAGCTGGAGATTGAAGAGACAGCCCTCAAAAAAGAGGAGGATAAACTCAGCCGTGAGCGTCTCGAGGATCTTCAGAAGGAACTGGCAGAACTCAAAGAATCCTTCGCGGTGAAAAAAGCCCAGTGGGAAAATGAGAAAAACCGTTCCGACAATCTGTCCAGGCTCCGTGAGGAAATCGACGCGGTCAGCAGCGAGATCCAGATCGCCCAGCAGAACGGCGACCTCAACCGCGCAGCAGAGCTCCAGTACGGCCGTCTCCCTCAGCTCAAAAAAGAGCTGGCTCAGAGCGAGGAGGCCGCACACAGCAGCGACAATTCCCTTGTCCACGACCGCGTGACAGACAACGAGATCAGCCGCATCGTGTCCCGCTGGACCGGCATTCCGGTCAGCAAACTGACTGAGAGCGAGCGCTCCAAGACCCTGCATCTGGGCGATGAGCTGCACCGCCGCGTCATCGGACAGGACGAGGCCGTCACACGCGTCACAGAGGCCATTATCCGCAGCAAGGCGGGCATCAAGGATCCCGATAAGCCCATCGGCTCCTTCCTCTTCCTGGGCCCCACCGGCGTCGGCAAGACCGAGCTGGCCAAAGCCCTGGCTGCTGCATTGTTTGATGACGAAAAGAATATGATCCGCATCGACATGAGTGAATATATGGAGAAGTTCTCGGTCTCCCGCCTCATCGGAGCACCTCCCGGATACGTGGGATATGAGGAGGGCGGCCAGCTGACCGAAGCTGTCCGCAGAAAACCTTACTCTGTCGTCCTCTTTGATGAGATTGAAAAGGCCCATCCGGATGTTTTCAATGTCCTCCTGCAGGTCCTTGATGACGGACGGATCACTGACTCCCAGGGCAGAACCGTAGACTTCAAGAACACGATCCTGATCATGACCTCCAACCTCGGTGCACAGGAGATCCTTTCGGATATCGAAAACCGCGAGAAAGCAGGCGTCAGTGGAGATAAAGTGAAATTCAACTTTGATGACGAAGAGGAAGCAGGCGGAAATCTTTCCGGAGCCTTCCGCGAAGATCCCGAACACTGGGAGATCTCTTCCTATACCAGGGAAAGAGTACAGCAGCTGCTGCGTGAGACCTTCCGTCCCGAATTCCTCAACCGCCTTGACGAGACCATCATGTTCAACCCTCTGTCCAGGAGCGACATCAAGGGTATCATCGATCTCATTATCGAAGACCTCAACCTCCGTCTGGCAGAGCGCCGCATCAGCATCCGTCTCACCGACGAGGCCAAATCCTTTGTCGCGGAGGCCGCCTATGATCCGGCCTACGGTGCACGTCCTCTCAAGCGCTATATTCAGAAAAACGTCGAGACAGCAGGCGCACGCCTGATTCTGGCAGACGAGGTATCTGAAGGCGATACCATTGAGATCGGCACTGACGGCGGCAGGCTCACTGCCTGTGCGGTCCATAACGGAGAAATTGAAGATTAAGTTCTCCTGAGTAAAAAAATGGGAGATTATGGCGTGCGGTCCGACGGCTCAGCTGACGGGCCGCACGCATTTTCTTTTCCAAGGGTCAGTATCCTGCAGCCGGTGCCCCGCATTATAATCCCACAGTCAGCATCTCGCAGCCGACGCCCAGCATTATAATCCCGCAGTCAGTATCTCGCAGCCGACGCCCAGCATTATAATCCCGCAGTCAGCATCTCGCAGCCGATGCCCAGCATTATAATCCCGCAGTCAGTATCTCGCAGCCGGTGCCCCGCATTTATTGTCCGGCCGCGGCAGCACTCTGAGGACCGGGGCCGGGCGGAAAAGGTGTCCAAAGCCGATTAGAATACTTTGGTAAAAATGCATCTAAAATGCTGAGAAAAAATAAAAAAATATCTGTTGACAAACTCCATTCTCAATCGTATACTATAGAAGCTGACCGAACACAGAAGAGCAAAAGCAATCATTCTGTTATGGTTCAGTACAATACTTTCATATGGCGAGGTAGCTCAGCTGGCTAGAGCACGCGGTTCATACCCGCGGTGTCGAGGGTTCAAGTCCCCCCCTCGCTACGATCATCACACTCCGGAGAGTCTGTAACGGCTGTCCGGAGTTTTTTGTCCTCTCCGGGCATTTTTGCGTATTTCCTGTAATCATTTTGTGGAAAACCTGTGTTTTTGCTTCTGACCGGCTCCCTCATGGAGTATAATTCGTAAGTGAAGCTGCAGCTGTTTTCAGCCCGGAAAAAGTCCGGTGTTCTGCGCAGTCATGCGCGCAGCTGCTGAGTTCGGACAGAAAAATATGCAGGTAAAGAACGATCTGCGGGATTTTTTATAAAAGTCAATGCAGGCCCCGGACATGGGCCGGCATTCGACAGCGGAGGACAGAAATGGCAAAAATCGTTGTTCTCATTCCGGCATACAAACCGGAAGAGAAAATGCTCAAGCTCTTGGAATCCCTCAGCGGGTTTTCGGGCAGATCTGCCGCCGGGCCCGGCCGGGAGAAAGAAGATAAAACAAAGAAAAATACAGAAAAACCGGTTTCTGAAGAGACGGCAGAGATCGACGGTATTATTATCGTGGATGACGGAGGGCAGGAAGAGTACAGACCACTCTTCGATGCCGCCGAGGCAATGGGCTGCCGTGTCGTCCATCATGAAGTCAACCGGGGCAAGGGAGCCGCCATCAGGACGGGCATTCAGGAGGCCATGGAGCGTTTTGGCTCGGATGTCCATGTCGTGACCGCGGACGCTGACGGACAGCATCTCCCCAAGGACATCCTGAGAGTGGCCCGGGCTGTTCTGGACCATAATGCCCGGGGCGGTGCCGTGAGGCCTGTCCTGGTGCTAGGCGTGCGTGACTTTTCCGGAAAGGATGTTCCTGCACGCAGCATGCTGGGCAACAGGATCACAGCTGCCTTTTTCCGCCTTTCGACGGGAACCTCCTGCGGGGATACACAGACCGGCCTCAGGGGCATTCCTGCGGCGCTTCTGCCCCTTTCCCTCGAGACAGAGGGAGACAGATACGAGTATGAAATGAACTTCCTCACAGAGGCTGTCAGGAATGCAGATCTGATCCAGATCCCCATAGAGACCGTGTATGAAGAGGGGAACAGGACCTCTCATTTCCGCCCGGTCCGCGATTCCATGCTGATTTATAAAAAGCCTCTTCGGTACGCGGTCTCTGCAGCCGGCAGCGCTGCTGTTGACTGGGCCCTGTTTCTCATTCTCCTCAAGCTGTTCGGAGTATCTGCTTTCACATCAGGAAAATCAGGAACAGCCGGTGCAGCCGGTGCTGCAGCCAAGGCGGCGGGGACTGCGGCCAGGGCGGCAGGTGCCGCTGCGGCAGCTGCCAGGATCGGCTCGGGACTGTTCAATTTCGAGCTCAACCGCCGCTGGAGCTTTCAGAGCAGGGGACATGCGGGCAGGGAGGCTGTGCGATACCTGCTCCTGTTCGGAGGAAATATGCTCTGCAACGCAGGGCTCGTATCAGCTTTCTCCTATGCGGGGATGCCGGCGGCTCTTGGAAAGGCCGTCGCGGACGTGACGCTTTTCGTAGTCAATTATCATGTTCAGAAACGATGGGTATTCGGTTCGCCCCGGAAACGGTAGTCATATTATGAGAGACACAAAACACAGAAAAACCCGGAGAGGAACCGGGAGGATCCGGATCATCTATGCGGTATTTCTCGTCCTTTACTCCCTGTTCGTGCTGCTGGACACATTTGTGATCCCGAGAAATATAGTCCGGATCTTTCGGGAAAAAGGGATCCTGGGGGCAAAATATGATCCTGTCATCACGGAAAACAGCTATGATGACGGGACGATCAGCATACAGATCCGGACGGAGCGCGTCGGTGTGACCACCGTCTATATTGCAGATGTACAGCTGCAGGATCCTTCCCTTTTGAAAACCGGTCTGGCGGGAGATTCCTTCGGGCGGAATCTGGCGGAAGTCCCTTCAGGGATCGCGGAGCGCAACGGGGCGGTTTTTGCGATCAACGGTGATTACTATGGCTTTCGGGAAAAGGGATATGTCATGCGGGGCGGATATCTCTACAGGGACTCTTCCAACACCCGCTATCCCTATGGTGAGGACCTGGTGATCAGGGAGGACGGATCCTTTGAGATCGTCAATGAGGCCGATGCGACGGCACAGGAACTGGCAGACAGCGGCGCAAGGGAAATCTTTTCTTTCGGGCCTGCCCTGGTCAATCACGGGGAAGTCCAGGTCTTTGCGGGAGAAGAGGTGGAGCGCGCACAGATCACCAATCCGCGCACTGCCATAGGGATTCTGGAACCTCTCCATTATCTGATGGTGGTCTCGGACGGCAGAACACAGGAGAGCAGGGGTCTGTCCCTGTTTGAACTCGCGGAATTTATGCAGCAGCAGGGCTGCGAGATTGCATATAACCTCGACGGGGGAGGATCCTCCACGATCTGGTTTAACGGAAAGGTCCTCAATAAACCTACTACCTATGGAGACGTGATCGCAGAGCGCACGATCAGCGATATCGTCTACATCGGCTATTGACCGCAGTATTAAAGGGGATCGGAAAAGATGCAGGAAGAGAAGAGTACAGGCAGGAAGATTCTGGTTCGCTATCTGGCGATTACCGCCTTCTGCCTGCTGGTGTCCGTGATTTACGGACATTTTTCACACGGAATACGCTCATTCTGGATGAGCTGGCTGGCCCTATGGCCCCTGGTCCTGGGGGCGGTCCCCGCTGCTTTGACCGTAGCGGAGATTTTTCCCTTCCGGGATACCGCCACTGACCAAAACGGAGCAGGAGAGGTCATGAAGGACATCTACCGCTTCGGGATCGCGGCAGTGACAGTCTCCAGCTTCCTGAAGGGAGCACTGGAAATCGCAGGTACAGATTCCTTATATCCGGATGTGCTGCGTTATGCCGGCGCAGTGATGCTGATGTGCGGGGCCGCAGGCTTTTTCTATGTCAGACACAAAGACAGAAACAGGCAGCGCACCGGCACTGATACCTGAAGATCCTGGATCCGGGAGACAGCGGCAGCAGGAAGCAGCAGGGGCAGGATCTGCCCGCGGGTCCTGCGAGCCGGACAAAAAACCGCGCAAAAAATACGGAACGGATGAGAGGGCGCAAAGCCTTCTCCTCCGTTCCGTTTTTTGTTTTATTGAGGATCTGTAAGTGCTTTTTGAATATCTCAGAGTCCTGAATCAGCGGTTAACACCATCCAGCTTTTTGCCGGGAGAGACGTTGGTCTCTTTTTCCTGTTCTTTCTTCTTCTGTTCCGCTTCCTTCTTCTTCTTATCCTCGGCCTTCTGTTTTTTCTTCAGACCGGTCGGGCAGTAGGAGCTGGGGACGGTACCCTTTACAAAATACTCTGTGTAGGCGTGGTCGCAGTAGCCGTCGACTGCGAGAAGTCCGGTGTCTCTGCATACAACAGCAGTGGTGAGCCCGTCAGGCTTTTTGAAATCGGAAGACTTCTGGTTGGCGTCGATGCGGGACATGACCTGCTTCCAGATGATCATTGCGAGGGATTCTTCTTCTTTGCTGAGCTTGGTGTTGTTGTCATAACCTGCCCAGACGGTGGCTGTGTAGTTGGGCGTATAGCCGGAGAACCAGACATCATTGCTGTCCTCTGTCGTACCGGTCTTGCCGGCGACAGCAGTGGTGTCAAAGTAGGCTGCTGAACCTGTGCCTCTGGTCAGGACGTCTTTCATGGCGTCTGTGAGGAGGAAACAGGTGGTCTTTTTCAGAACACGTTCCTGGGCGGGCTTTGTGTTGTCCAGGACGACGCGGCCCTCCTGATCGGTGACTTTGGTGTAGAGACGGGGGACAATGTAATGTCCGCCGTTGGCGATCGTGGAGAAAGCGGCATTGAGCTCGATATTGCGCACGCCGTAGGTGATACCGCCGAGGGCAAGTGTCTGTACGGCATCCGAGAAGATCTGGCCGTTGATCTCTTCGCCGTCGACAAGTGTGTTGATGCCCAGTTTTTCTGCATACTCATAACCGAGCTGCGGGGTGATATCTGTCAGTGTCTTGACAGCGATGACATTGAGGGAATCCTGGATGGCAGAGCGTATGGTCTGCAGTCCGCGGTAGCCGCTGTACCAGTTATGTACCTCGACGCCGTTGTTGTACTTGAATTTCTCATCCAGCTGCGTGGAGGCCAGCGTGAAGCGGTTGCCGTACTTGTCCTTTGCCTCGTCGCTGTCAAGAGCCGCCGCAAAGGTTGAGATGATCTTGAAGGTGGAGCCGGGCTGTCTGGTGGTGTCAGTGGCGCGGTTCAGAGTGCGGCTGGCTTCTTTTTCGCCGCGTCCGCCCAGCATGGCGACCACATAACCTGTATTCTGGTCCGCTACCGTCACGGAGATTTCCGGCTGGGGAGCGAGCTCATAGTTTTCGTCATAGGTGTCGTCGGGACCCATCACAGACTCGCGGAAGGCCTTGATATCTTCTCTTGCGCGGGAACGGGAGGTGTACAGAATACTGTAATTCTCGTCGCGCTCCCTGAAATAGGCTTCCAGACTGTTGCTGTCGTAGTTGGTCTGTGTCCCGTCGGGTGAGATGACGGTCAGTGCGTAGTTGAGATAATAGGTGGTCCCGGAAGGGAAGTTGCCGGAATCTTCGCTGCACTGTTTGTCTACGATCTTCTGAATGTCCGGATCCTGGGTCGACTGGATGCGGAGACCGCCGCTGTAGAGCATGGCGTAGGCCTGATCCTCGTCCCATGCCACGCCGTCATCGACCAGATTGAGCTCCTCATCCTGCATATCGCGCAGAACCTGGCGGATCAGTGCGTCGACGAAATAGGAGTTGACGCGGTTGTCAACTTTTTCCTTGTCGACGTTGACGGAGGCGATGGTTGCATAGACATCTTCGGCGAGGGCTTCCTCATACTGGGCCTGTGTGATATAGCCCTGTGTGAGCATGTGCTCCAGGACCACTTCCTGGCGGTCTCTGTTGTCTTCGGGATAGACGATCGGATCGTAGGCGGTCGGGTTCTGTGTGATCGCAGCCAGTACCGCGCATTCTGCCAGAGACAGATCCACCGCATGTTTGTTAAAATAGCGCTGTGAGGCCGCCTCGACACCCAGCGTATTGTGGCCCAGGTTGATGGTGTTGAGGTAGTTGAGCAGGATCTCGGACTTGGGCATGCTCTTCTCGAGCTCATAGGCCAGATACTGCTCCTGGATCTTTCTCTTGACACGGTCCTGGGTCGTCTCGTTGGTCCAGTCAGTAAAGACATTGTTCTTGATCAGCTGCTGAGTGATCGTACTGGCGCCCTCGGAGAAGTCCAGGCCTCCGCGGAGGCCGACATAGACGGCGCGGAAAATGCCGGGGATGTCAATGCCGCGGTGCTGATAGAAGCGTTCGTCCTCGATCGCGACGAAGGCGTGGGCCAGTGTTTCGGAGATCCCGTCCTGCTTGACAGGTATTCGGTTGGAATCTGTCGAGACCAGCTTGGCGATCTCATTATTCTTGGTGTCATAGACAAAGGTGGAGAATCCTTTGGGACTGACATCGATCGTGCCTATATCGGGCGAGACCTCAAGGATTCCCTTGTAGGTCCCGTAAACGGCACTTGTGCCGATCAGGGCGGATCCTGCGATCACAGTGATCAGAACGGTTGTCACTATGACGCGGAAGCGGGAAAAGCGCTTGCGGGCCTTTGCATCGACGGCCTTTCGCTTTTCGGAGATTGATTTTTTATCAAATACCATAGATGATACCTTCTTCCATTATTATAATCATTTCGGCGGGCATTCCCGCCCGGTGCCGGAGCCCGCATTCGGGATCCTTATCTGAAACCATTTTTACATTATATCAAAAACAGAGATGCTTATAAACACGAAAAACGGAAAACATACGTTACAGATTTTTCCAAAATAAGGAATTTGATGGTATACTATATAAGGCGTTATCTGTTTTACATAGGAGAGGAGACGGGAAATGGCTGCCGAGTACCTGACGATCAGCGAGACCGGAAAAGGTGAATACGAAGAGAAAAAATCCCGCTTTCTCGGGGAGGCGGTGCACGTTGAGACGGAAGAAGAGGCGGCTGCTTACGTTGCCGGGATCCGCAAACAGTATTATGACGCGCGCCACCACTGTTATGCCTGGGTGATGGGAGAGGGCTCGGAGCGCAAAAAATCCGCGGATGACGGAGAGCCCTCCGGTACAGCCGGACAGCCTATTCTCAAAGTCATCGAGGGGAGCGGCTGCACCAATGTGCTTGTCATTGTCACCCGCTATTTCGGAGGAACTCTCCTGGGAACAGGAGGTCTGGTCCGCGCCTATACCCAGGCGGCACGCGCCGCGCTGGAAAATGCCCGGACAGTGCGCATGTGCCTGTGCCGTAAACTTGCCGTCACCGTGGAATACGGGGCGCTCGACAAGCTCCTCTATGAACTGCGCCGCGGCGGGATCGAGATAGGCGAGACAGAATACGGAGCACAGGTAACACTTCATCTTACAGTGGAGGAAGCGCACGCGGACGCACTGCAGACAAAAATCTCGGCCCTCACCAGCGGGGGCGCCGGGATTGAGATAGAGGCGGAGGGGTTTTTCCCCATCAGCAGGACCGGCGGAGCATGACGCCGTGCCTCACAAAAAAAGATTGCTTCAGAGTACTAAGTCAGGAAAGGGGGCAGCATGGAAGATAAGAACAGAGAGTATGAACACCTTCTCAGGGAACTGCTTGAATCAAGACAATATACCCGGCTCCGGCAGACTTGTGCGGATATGCAGACGGCCGATATAGCAGCGGTCATGGACGACATGGAAGACGAGGAATCCCTCAAGATCTTCCGCATTCTCCCCAAGAGCATGGCGGCAGATGTCTTCGCCGATCTGGAATTTGAGGATCAGCAGTACATTATCCAGTCGCTTTCCGATAAAGAAGCATCCAGTGTCATTGACAACCTGATGGCAGATGATGCGGCGGACTTCCTCGAGGAGATGCCCGCCAATGTCGTCAAGAAGATTCTGAGCAATGCACGTCCCGACACCCGGGCGGATATCAACCACCTGCTGCGTTATCCTGAGGATTCGGCCGGCAGCATCATGACGGTCGAGTATGTCGACCTCAAGGAGAGCATGACTGTCCGGGACGCGATCGAGCGCATCCGCAGGATCGGTCTGGACAAAGAGACCGTCAATGTGTGTTACGTACTCGATCCCCAGCGTGTGCTTCTGGGCACGGTCGCCCTCCGCTACCTGGTCATGGCGGACCCCGATACCATCATCGGGGAGATGATGAATGAAAATATCATCAGCATCAACACCACGACCGACCAGGAAGAAGCCGCCATGGCTTTCCAGAAATATGACTTCACGGCGATGCCGGTTGTGGACAATGAGGACCGCATGGTCGGTATCATCACCATCGACGATATCGTCGATATCATCCAGGAAGAGGCCACCGAGGATATCGAGAAAATGGCAGCTATCCTGCCGACGGACCGCCCCTACTTCAAAACAACGATTCTGGAGACTTATAAGGCAAGAATGCCCTGGCTTTTATTCCTGATGATCTCGGCCACTTTCACAGGCGCGATCATCACCCGCGCCGAAGGAGCCCTGGCCAAATATGTGATCCTGACAGCCTATATCCCCATGCTGATGGACACCGGCGGTAATGCCGGTTCCCAGGCCAGCGTCTCGGTCATCCGAGGCATTTCGCTGGGAGAGATCGAATTCAAGGAGACCCTGCGGGCGGTGTGGAAGGAAATCCGGGTGGCCGCCATGTGCGGCGTGACGCTGTCTTTGTGTAATTTTGTAAAGCTCCTGGTCATCGACCGCATTCCGATCCAGGTGGCAGCCATTGTCTGTCTGACTCTTGTTGTTGTCGTTCTGATCGCAAAGGTGATCGGATGTGTCCTGCCTCTGACTGCCGAACACATCGGCTTTGACCCGGCTGTCATGGCAAGTCCCTTTATCACGACTATCGTGGACGCGATCTCCCTGACTGTCTATTTTACGATCGCAAAAGTGGTCCTTCATATTTAGCGGGAGGGGATGCAGATGATAGATATTTATGGAACGCTTGGCCCGTCCTGTAATTCTCAGGATGTGCTCAGGGAGATGTTCTGCAGCGGAATGACGGGAATCCGTCTCAATCTGTCCCACATAAGCCTGCGGGAGAGCGAACGTCAGCTGGATATTTTTTACACAGCGGCCCTGCACGCCGGTGTGGAGCCCCTTCTTCTGATCGACATGCAGGGGCCGGAACTGAGGATCGGCCGCCTGCAGGCACCGCTGATGCTCTGCGAAGGACAGACTGCAGTCCTCTTTGACGAGGAGATGGGGGAGGACGAGATACTGTCCCTTCGGCGGCAGGGCGGTGCAGCCATTCCCATTCCTAAAGTTGTCTATGAGGCGCTGGACGTTGGAGAGGATATCCTCCTGGACGACGGACGTCTTCTGTTAAGGGTTTCGGAGAAATCCTCCGGCCGCGTCGGGGCACGGATCGAGCGGGGCGGCATGCTCTCGGGAAGAAAGAGCATCAAGGTGATCGGGGTTGATATACATCCGCCTACAATGACGGCGGCGGACAGGATGAACATTCGCGATGCGGTCCGGTTCGGTGTCACCGGAATCATGCAGCCCTTTGTCCGCAGCCGTGAGGATCTCATCGCTGTCAAGAAGGAACTGGAGGACAAGGGTGCCGGTGATCTTCAGCTGGTTGCCAAGATCGAGAACCGGGAGGGGATGGCACAGCTTGACAGCCTTCTGCCTGTCTGCGATGCTGTCTGCATCGCGCGCGGGGATCTGGGCAACGATATGCAGCTGTGGGAACTGCCCGCTGCGCAGAAAAAAATAGCTGCGGCCTGCAGGGCTTCCGGCAGATATTTCATGGTCGCGACCCAGATGCTTGCGAGCATGGAAAACCGCGCAGTTCCGACCAGGGCCGAAGTAAATGACATATTCAACACGGTTGCAGACGGCGCCTCGGGTGTAATGGTCACCGGCGAGACAGCTGTCGGCAAATATCCTGTCGATGTGATCCGCTTCCTTGCCGCCACGGCACGGGAAGGAGAAAAATACCGAACAATCTGCCATCAGAATGGGGGTAGCATATGAGATGTCCGTATTGCGGTAGCGAAGATACCAGAGTTTCCGATTCCAGGCCTGTCGAGGAGAACAACTCCATCCGCAGACGCAGAGTCTGTGATGCCTGCAAACGAAGATTTACGACCTATGAAAAAATAGAGACCATCCCCATGGTCGTTGTCAAAAAAGACAACAACCGCGAACCCTATGACCGCCAGAAGATTGAGGGCGGAATCCTGCGCGCCTGCCACAAGCGCCCGGTCAGCGTCAACCAGATCAAACGCGTTGTGGACGAGATCGAGAAGGAGATTTTTGACCGCGAGGAGAAGGAGATCTCCAGTTCCGAAATCGGAGAGCTGGTCATCAAGCGCGTCCACAGCCTGGATCCCGTCGCCTATGTCCGCTTCGCATCTGTCTACCGCGAGTTCAAGGATGTCAGTACCTTCATGGATGAACTCGGAAAACTCCTGGAACAGGAGAATACACGGGGAAAGAAGAAAAACTGACCCCGGGAGCAGTCTGACCGGTTTTACAGACTGTCTGTTTTGCAAAAAATCATAAGACATGGATCATAAAATCATAAAACATAAAAAAGACATGGGCGGGACCCATGTCTTTTTTTGATGCTGTCCCTGCAGGTGTGCGCAGCCTCTGCAGAACAGACCTTTGTTCATATTGTTTCCATGATGCTGTAATGATTTCCATAATGCTGTAAAGTCCGATGGGAAAGGGACCCATCGGACTTTACAGCAGGCATGTATGAAATGGATACCGGCATCCGCCGTAACTGTAATCAGTAAAGTCGGAATGCCAGGGGGTTAACAAAACAAGTCATAGTATTTAACGTTAAACACATTATAAAACAGAAAACACATGCAGTCTAATGCAATTTACCCCCGTAAATCATTCGTATTTTGCATATTTCAGGACTCGTCCTCATATTTTGCACAGTGATGAATTTAAGTCTGCTATAGAACCATCTCCGAATAATTGTCCTGGATAAATGTGATAAAGCGGGAGACGGCGGGAATCTGGTATTTGCCTGCCAGATAGCCCATGTAGACAGTGTGATAAAACTCGTACTCCGGTGCCAGAGGCCGGATACAGATCTTGTCTATGCAGCTGTAGTTGATGTCCGCAACAAGAGCGATCCCGAAGCCTTCACGGACAAGGGAGGCAATACCGTTTTCATCGGGAGACTCGCAGATGATATTCGGATGCAGATTGTAGCGGCGGAAAAAGGTATGTGTCTGTTTGCCCAGACCGGACGTGCGGTCATAGGTCAGAACAGGATAGTGATTGAAAGCGTCGGCATCTATATAGGGGCGCTCTGCGAGTTCATGTCCTGCCGGCATGATGACCACGAGTTTCTGACGCATAACGGGAACAAAGCGGATCGACATCTCGGAAGGGTCTCTTGTGCCGAAGATGATATCGTATTTTCCGTTTTTAAGCCCGTCAATGTTTTCGGCGCTCAGTCCCTGTGCAAAGTTGAAGGTGATTCCCTTGTTTTCCTTCAGTTCCATGAATGCGTGGGCTGCTCCCGGGATAAAGTGCATGGAGAGCGGGAATACATATGCGATGGAGATCTCACCGCCGCTGGCTGCGAGCTGATGCATTTTCCGCTCTGCGACAGCGATATCATCGAGGATCTTCTCGGTCTGTTCCAGAAAAACCTGCCCTGCCTTTGTAAGAGAGACGTTTCTTCCCATTCGCTCGAAAAGGATTACGCCGAGTTCGTTTTCCAGAGATGCGATCGCTCTGGAGAGCGAAGGCTGGGAAATACTCAGATTGTCTGCGGCATGGTTAAAATGCTGTGTCTTGGCAGCCTGATAAAAATACTGCAGCTGATTTAATGTCATAGGGGAATCCTTTCGGAATCAATAATTCGTTTTTCGAATTAATTATACATGAACATCTGCTGGAAGATTCATTCTTAAATTGAACTGATTTGATAGACTTAGTGCATCAATATGATTGATTATAAGTATTGGAAGTATTAATTGTTAGAAATTATAATTGTAAAGAGAATATAATTGTCCAACTATAGACAATTATCACATTGGGAAAATGGCTTTTTAAGGGCTCGGAACCGGATGTTTTGAGAACCGGATGTCAGGAATGAACTGTAATTTCGGCCCGCTGGATCCGGGAGGCTTTTTTTCGTGTTCCGGCATTGAACAGATTACAGAAAAGGCGGCCCTGAAAGTCCCTGGAAACCTTTTGAAAAGGGTTTCCCATGAGCGCTGCACGCTGCGTATGTATTCGCAGTACACATTTATAAAGGAGGACTTATTATGGCAGAGAGACTCACAGGACACACAGAACTCGTCGGTCTGATTGCTTATCCGATCAGACACTCCAGCTCTCCCGCAATGCACAATGAGGCATTTGCATATCTGGGACTGGACTATGCATATCTTGCATTCGAAGTTGACAACAGCACACTGGAAGATGCCGTCAAGGGTATCCGCGCTCTGAAGCTGGTCGGCTCCAACGTTTCCATGCCCAACAAGACTGTTGTAGGACAGTATCTCGACAAGCTGTCTCCCGCAGCAGAACTTGTCGGCGCGGTCAACACCATTGTCAACAAGAACGGTGTCCTGGAAGGCCACTGCACCGACGGTATCGGCTACATGCAGTCCCTGAAGGATTACGACATCGACGTGATCGGCAAGAAGATCACAGTAGTCGGCGCAGGCGGTGCCGGCACTGCCATCGAGATCCAGGCTGCTCTGGACGGCGTAGCAGAAATTTCCATCTTCAACATCAAAGACAAATTCTGGGCAAATGCCGAGAATACTGTCAAGAAGATCAATGAGAAGACAAACTGCAAGGCACAGCTGTTTGACCTGGCAGACCACGAAGCCCTCAAGAGAGAGATCGACAGCAGTGTCCTTCTTGCAAACGCTACCGGCTGCGGCATGAAGCCTCTCGAGGGTATGACATGGCTTCCCGACAAGTCCTATCTGCGTCCCGACCTGATCGTGACCGATACAGTTTATGCACCTGCAGAGACCGAGTTCCTGCGCATTGCAAAGGAAGTCGGCTGCAAGCATATGAACGGCTTCGGAATGATGCTCTTCCAGGGCGCCGCTGCCTTCAAGCTCTGGACCAACGTGGATATGCCCATTGAACACATGAAGGAAGTCCTGGGAATCCATTACGGAGACTGATGAACTGTAAATAATAGTTCTGTACTATTTAAACACTCTATTTCAGGAGGAGAATATTATGGCAAACGTGATCGAAGTCCGCGGCGTGAAGATCGGTGAAGGCACACCCAAGATCATCGTTCCGATCGTCGGAGTGACCAAGGAAGAGATTCTGGCGGCTGCAGCTTCCTTTAAAGATGTCCGTCTGGATCTGGTCGAGTGGCGTGTCGACTGGTTTGAAGACGTCTTTGATTTTGCAAAGGTCGAGGATGTCCTGAAGGACCTGCGTCCCGCACTTGGAGATGCCCCGATCCTGTTCACATTCCGCACTTCCAAAGAAGGCGGAGAGAAAGCCATTGAGCCCGAGGCTTATGCAAAGCTCAACATCCAGGCTGCACAGACAGGTCTTGTAGACCTGATCGACGTCGAAGCATTCACCGGCGACGAGATCGTCAAAGAGATCATCGCAGGCGCACATGCGGCAGGTGTCAAGGTTGTCGCATCCAACCATGATTTCGGAAAGACTCCGGACAAGGACGACATCGTCGGCAGGCTCCGCAAGATGCAGGAGCTTGGAGCAGATATCCCCAAGATCGCTGTTATGCCCAAAAATAAAAAGGACGTCCTGGTCCTCCTCTCCGCAACCGAGGAGATGGCAACAGACTACGCAGATCGTCCGATCATCACCATGTCCATGGCAGGAACAGGCCTCATCAGCCGTCTCTGCGGCGAAGTGTTCGGCAGCTCCTGCACATTCGGTGCCGTCGGCAAGGCATCTGCCCCCGGACAGATGAATGCGGCTGATCTGGATACAGTTCTGAATCTGATTCACAACAGTCTCTAATCTGATAAGTTCAATTGCGGCGGAAATCCTGTGCGTCTCCGGTCAGGAAATCTACTCCTGTAAGCAGTGAGACAAAAGATCTTTCGAGCTTGTCTTGAAAGAGGCAGGGTTTCCGCCTGCATTCATTCATTTATGAAACTGCTCAGCATGCGTGTGCGGCCTTTCTGCAATAAAAGGGGGCAGACAGGCCGGTTTATGCATGCCTTGTTTTTGCAGCCAATAAATCGGAGGTCCGGTAAAAAGTGAAAAAAGTTCTCTTATATGTGGATGAATATCTGGAAGAGTTTGTTATGACCATTCTGCTGATCCTGATGGCAGTGATCATGGGCATTCAGGTTCTCTCCCGATATGCATTCGGTATGTCGTTATCCTGGTCGGAAGAGGTTACACGTTATCTGTTCATCTGGTCTGCTTTTATCAGCGTCAGCCTCTGCACCAAGAAGTTCCTGGCGATCAAGATCGACCAGTTTGTCAGAATCTTTTCCAAGAGGGGAAGAGCCATCCTCGGTCTGATCAACTACACCATTCAGTTTGCTTTCTTTGTTTATCTGGTTCCTTACGCATGGCGCTATCTGATGACCACCATCAAGAGCGGACAGGTCAGTCCCGCGTGCGGAATTCCCATGTACTACATCCAGTCGGCTCCGCTGATCTGCTTTTCACTGTGTGTGATCCGTATCGCGGAACGTTGGCTTCTCGAACTGCATAATCTCAAAAACAACGACGATCTTGTGAGATGGCCTTCGCGCATTCACAAAGAGTCCAAGGGCAGTGACGGAAAGTAATTGAGAAAGGGGAACCGGTATGTCACCTATTGTTGTATTTATTCTGTTTGCGCTCTTTCTTCTGATTGCGATCCCTGTCTCGGTCACACTGGGCCTTGTCGCAGTGCTTCCGGGTGCATTTGATCCCTCCTTTACGGCGAGTGCAAGTTATGTCATCCGTTCCATGGTGGGCGGTATCGACAGTTTCCCGCTTCTGGCGGTTCCGATGTTCGTTCTTGCGGGCATCCTCATGGCACGCGGACAGATTTCCAAGAGACTGTTCGATGTCTTTTCCTATTTCCTCGGAAAACGTACTGCAGGTATTCCCTGCGCGGTCATCATTACCTGCCTGTTCTACGGCGCGATCTCGGGCTCCGCTCCCGCGACCGTCGCGGCAGTCGGCTCTATGACGATCCCGCTTCTGATCGATATGGGATATGACAAGGTCTTCTCCACGGCTATCGTCGCCGTTGCGGGCGGCCTGGGCGTCATCATCCCTCCCAGCATTCCCTTCATCATGTTCGCCATGGCATCCGGCGCCTCTGTCAGTGATCTCTTCCTGGCAGGTATCGTGCCCGGCGTCCTGATCGGTGTTCTGCTCATGGCCTACGCCTTTGTCTACTGCAAGAAAAACGGCGAAGACCGGGAGAAGATCGACAGCCAGATCAATGTCCTCCATGAAAAAGGATTTTTCAAGGTCTTCAGGGAGAGCTTTTTTGCCATCCTGAGTCCCGTGATCGTTCTGGGGTGCATCTATTCCGGCGTTGCCTCCCCTACCGAGGCCGCGGTCATTTCCGTTTTCTATTCGCTGCTCATCAGTATGTTCATCTACAAGACCCTCAAGTTCCGTGACCTGTGGGGCATCCTGGTGGAAGCGATGAAAACCTATTCCCCGATCATGTTCATCCTTGCGGCATCCACTGCTTTCTCCCGTGTCCTGACACTGATGCAGGTGCCCCAGATGGTCAGTGCCTTCATCCTGGAGAGCTTCACCAACAAGATCATCCTTCTGATCGTCATCAACATCTTCCTGCTCCTTGTCGGTATGGTCATGGATACGACGCCTGCGATCCTCATCCTCTCGCCCATCCTTCTTCCCATCGTCACTGCAGTAGGCATGAATCCGATTCACTTCGGTGTTGTCATGGTCGTCAACCTGGCGATCGGTTTCGTCACACCTCCCATCGGCGTCAACCTCTTTGTCGCAAGTTCTCTGACAGATGTGCCTGTCATGGATATTGCCAAGAAGGCCATGCCCATGATCATCATGTTCCTGATTGCACTGCTGCTGATCACCTATATTCCGGCAATCAGCCTGTGCCTGCTGTGAGAAAGGAGGAAAGCATGAAAAAATTCAGTCTCAAGCACAGTTTCATGGCGGTCTGCCTGCTTACAGCCCTCCTCGTCCTCACGCTGACCGGCTGCGGCGCAGCATCCGACGGCACACAGACCTATGCATGGCCTCTGGGAACCTCCAGTCCCGAGGACACGGTCACCCAGATCTACGCAGAGCGTTTCGCAGAAGAGGTATCCCGCCTCTCCGACGGAAAGATGCGCATTCAGGTCTACCCCAACAGTATCGTAGGCGGTGACCGCGAACTGCTCGAGTCCTGCAAGGATGGCGATATTCCCTTCGTCGTGCAGAATACAGCACCTCAGGTTACTTTCCTTCCTGATATCGCCGTATTCGATATGCCCTGCCTGTTTGACAGCATTCAGGACGTTCGCGACCACATCGACAATCCGGAATTCATGAAACAGGTCAACCAGGTCTACAAGGACGGCGGCTATGAGCTGCTGGGCTACGCGGACCAGGGTTTCCGTGTCATGACCTCCAACAAGGACGTCTACACTGCCAATGACCTCAAGGGCCAGAAGATCCGCACCATGGAGAACCCCTACCATCTGCTCTTCTGGAAATCCCTGGGCGCCAACCCCACACCCATGACTTTCTCCGAGGTTTACATCGGCCTCCAGCAGGGTACCATTGACGCGCAGGAGAACCCCTACGAAGTTATCGTATCCAACAGACTTTACGAGCAGCAGGACTACGTCATCGAGACCAATCACCTGCCTCACCTGATCTCCCTGATCGTCAGCAGCGAGTTCATGGACAGCCTGCCGGAGGACCAGCAGGCCATCATCCGTGAAGCCGCCGAGACGGCAAAGGTGGAAGCACGCCAGGCTTCTGACGAGCGTATCGCTTCCAGGATCGCTACCATCGAAGAGAGCGGCAGCCAGATCAACCGCCTGTCAGATGAGAACATGCTGGTCATCCGCCAGAAGTGTATCCCGGTCTATGACAAGATCGAAGAGAATGTCTCCCCTTCCCTGGTCGAGGCATACTGCGGAGAGAAACTCAAAGAGATCCGCGCGATGGTTCCGTAATAGGATCGGACATCTGGATGTCTGAAAAGAGCAGGCCGCTCCCCGGCAGGGGGCGGCCTGTTTTTGCATGATCGGGCAGGGAAAGACGGAAGTAGTGTCTGCCGCTGACATGCGGGCATGCCATGACAAGAAATAGGTTGAAAAACTCGGCCCCGTGTTATAGAATACTTTTGTATTGACGCGATTTTTTCAGGAGGTACTTTATATGATTTCTGCAAGTGATTTCAGGAATGGCATTACGATTGAGAAAGATGGCAGCGTCCTCGAGATCGTTGAATTCCAGCATGTTAAACCCGGTAAAGGTGCGGCGTTCGTCAGAACCAAGCTGAAAGATATTATTAACGGCGGCGTTACAGAGACCACTTTCCGTCCTACGGAGAAATTCCCCCAGGCCAGGATCGACCGCAAGGAGTATCAGTATCTGTATCAGGATGGCGAGCTCTATGCGTTCATGGACACAGAGACGTTCGACCAGATTTCGCTTGGTAAGGATATTGTCGGCGACAACATGAAGTTCGTTAAAGAGAACGACATGGTCAAGGTCAATTCCTACAACAACAATCCTTTCGCGATTGAGCCCCCCATGTTTGTCGAGCTGGAGATCACCGATACAGAGCCCGGATTCAAGGGCAACACTGCTACCGGCGCAACCAAGCCCGCGATCGTTGAGACCGGCGCACAGGTCAGCGTTCCGCTGTTCTGCAATATCGGCGACAAGATCAAGATTGACACCAGGTCCGGCGAGTATCTTTCCAGAGCATAATCCTCTTTCCCGGAAGAGGGTGAGTTCTTCGCATTTTTATACTGCGAATATCCGATGGATTCCTGTTTATAATTTGTAAAGATCAAAAAGGCAATGAGTACATATGACTCGTTGCCTTTTTTTATTCTTCATCGCGTAATACCTGTGTCTTCAGACATGGGATACGCGCGCAGGACTGGCGAACGAGTCTTGACTGTTCCTGCCGCACAGACCATGCAGGGGACGGGATTGTAAATAATTGTTCTGTTACACAGATGCGGCAGGGGACGGGATTGTAAATAATTGTTCTGTTACACAGATGCGGCAGGAGACGGGATTGTATATCATTGTCCTGTTGTACAGGCGTGGCAGGGGGAAGGATCAGATATTACTCCTCTTGTATGCTGAAGGGGGCAGGATGGATTGAAACAGGAAAAGACGGCATTTACTGACATTAATTCGGAGGACATGACACATGAACAGAGCAGAGAAAGGCAAAAACATTCGGGAAAAGGAGTACTATGAACTGCTGCGCAGGGAGCTGGAAAAACGGGCAGGAGAGAATGTTGACATCAGCATACGGGATGTGCGCAAGAACAACGGTGTTTACAAGAAGGCCTGTACAGTCCGCTTCAATGACGCGCAGATTGCGCCGACTGTCTACCTGGAGCCTTATTATGAACAGTTCCTGCGAGGGGAGGCAGTAGCGGAGTCCGCAGACAGTATCCTGCGCTATTGCAGGTGCAGGACACCCGGAGTCACTTTTCCCGAGAATTTTTTCAGGGACTATGGGACCATAAAGAACAGGCTGGGGATCAAACTGATCGGAAGAAGACAAAATGAGACTTATCTGCGGGATGTTCCGCATATAGATCTGGAGGATCTTGCAGCAGTTTTTTATTATCTTCTGGATAATCCCGCCTTTGGAAACGGAATCATCGTGATTCGGAATATAGATCTGAAGAGATGGGGTATGACAGTGGAAGAACTGTATGCGGATGCCCTTGAAAACTGCCCGCGGATGCTTCCCCCGGTTTTCCGCGCGCTCTCGGATGTGATTGAGGTCCTGCAGCCTGCGGGCGAAGGAGAACTCTACCTGCTCACTAACGAGTCCGCCCTGTACGGAGCTGCAGTCATTTTGTATCCGGGCATTCTGCAGGAAGCAGTTGATTACCTGGGAAGGGACTTTTTTGTCCTTCCAAGCTCTGTCCACGAGGTGATTCTGCTGCCCGACAACGGAGAAGATCCGGAGGGACTTCTTCAGATCGTGGCGGAGATCAATCATACCCAGGTGGCCGAAGAAGAGGTTCTGCTGGATGCTGTCTTTAAATACAGCGCAGGTGATGATTTTATCCATCGGGAGGTATAAGACCGTATTTTATCTCTATTAAGCCATATTTCTGGTGAAAGAGGCGGGTTTTTCTGGTAAATATGTTTATTTACAATTTCCTCATCCTGTACTAAAATATTTATGTTTATTTCCAAGCTATAAGCAGGCTTTATTGCCTGCACTTATAAATCTGTGATGAGGAAAGTAGGACAGCGGATGTCCCAGAGAGGGGTGCCCGTTGTGTGTTGTGCCGTCTGCGGAAGCTGTCAGCTGCAGTGGACAGACGTCGGGCAGTAACACACAGCGGTTCTGGAAGTGCCCCGTCGGAAACTGCCTGAAGACCACCTCGGAGAGGCTCTAATCAAGCCCGGTGACTCCGTTACAGTCCTTAAAAAAGTGGCGGCAGGGGATTTTTTGTGATCTGCCGCAAGCAGGGTGGAACCGCGTTGAACAAACGTCCCTCGCAAGCAACTGTATATGCTGTGCGGGGGATTTTTCTATGCACAGTTAAAAAATTGTCACAATCGGAATTGCAGCCTGCAGGCAGTTAGTACGACAGCAGAGAGATTTCTTTACGCATGTCTGCAGACACGAGAGTAAGTCAAGAGTAAGTCAGCAGGTGTGATTCCGAAAAAGGAGGAAGTATGGCAAGCGAACAGTATCTGGAAGTTTATCGTCACTCTCTGTCCCATATCCTGGCAAAGGCCGTTTTTGAGATTTTCGGCAAAGAGAATGTGCAGTATGCCATCGGCCCGCAGATCGCGGACGGTTTCTACTACGATTTTATTCTGCCCAGGCAGGTCAACAAAGACGATTTCAAGATGATCGAGAACAAGATGCGTGAGATTCTCAAGCGCCGTGAGGACTGGACGGAGAAGGAACTGTCCCGCGCCGAGGCACTGGAACTCTTCCAGGGTCAGAAGTTCAAGACCGAGCTGATCGAAGATCTGCCCGAGGACGAGCGTATCACGGTCTATTACACCGGCGAAGATTTCGTGGATCTCTGCCGCGGCCCTCACGTGGCCAATTCTCAGGAACTGATGGGCGCTGCCTTTGAGATCAGGAGCGTCTCCGGCGCTTACTGGCGCGGCGACGAGCACAGGGATTCCCTGCAGAGAATCTATGCCTATGCATTTCCGGACAAGCAGGCCCTCAAGGCCCACAAGGCCCTGATCAAGGAGGCCATGGAGCGCGACCACAAGAAACTGGGTCCCCAGCTTGACCTGTTCATGTTCGACGAGACCGCGCAGGGCATGCCCTACTGGCTCCCCCGCGGCTGGAGAGTCTTCAATACCCTGCTTGAGTACTGGAGAGGCATCCACGACCTGCACGGTTATCAGGAAATTTCCGCACCTATCATCAACAACAAGAAACTCTGGCTGATCAGCGGCCACTGGGCGCACTACGTAAACAACATGTTCATCATTCCCGGCAAGGACGGCACCATCGAGGCGGACGACACCATGGCGGCCAAGCCCATGAACTGCCCCAACGCCATGATGGCCTACAAGCGCAGAGTGCATTCCTACCGCGATCTGCCTATCCGCTATTCCGAGACCGACGTCGTGCACAGAAAAGAGAAGACCGGCCAGCTCAACGGCCTCTTCCGCGTCCAGATGTTCCGCCAGGACGATGACCACACCTTCGTGATGGAAAGCCAGATCGAAGACGAGATCAAGGACGTCCTGGGCATCGCCGACGAGATCTACCAGACCTTCGGCCTGTCCTACCGCGCAGAGCTGTCCACACGCCCCGAGGACTTCATGGGCGACATCGAGCTCTGGAACGAGGCGGAGGCTTCCCTCAAGAAGATCCTGGACGGCATGTACGGCGAGGGCAACTATGAGATCAACGAGGGCGACGGCGCTTTCTACGGTCCCAAGATCGACCTGCAGATCAAGGACGCCCTGGGCCGCGAGTGGCAGTGCGGCACTGTGCAGCTCGACTTCCAGCTGCCCAGAAACTTCGAACTGACCTATACCGCCAGCGACGGTTCCGAGAGAGTTCCCGTTGTCATCCACCGCGCTTTGTTCGGCTCCCTGGAGCGTTTCATCGGTATCCTGATCGAGCACTTCAAGGGTGCCTTCCCCTTCTGGCTCTCCCCTTACCAGGTGGGTATCGTTCCCATCCGCACAGAGCACAACGAGTATGCAAAGAAGGTGGCAGGCAAACTGACCGCCAACCGCATCCGCTTTGAGGCTGACTACTCCGACAAGAACATGAAGGAGAAAATCAAATACTACAAGAACTTCAAGACTCCCTATGTCGTCATCATCGGCGACAAGGAAGCCGAGGAAGGAACTGTTTCCCTCAACCTGCGCGGCTCCAACCGCCAGCTCAACAACATTCCGCTTGACACATTCATCCAGATGTGCCTGAAGATGAACGCCGAGCACAGCCTGGACCTGATCGACACACTGGACTGAGCATTCTACCCGGTACGAAACGATAATAAGCCATAGGCGGTGGGCCGTGTTGGTTAGAAAAATACGGCCTATCGTATAAATTTTCTGTTAAATTCCTTATTATCGCGAAAAAATATTGACATTTACATGCTTTTTCAATATTGTGGTGAAGACCATTACACTGTCTGCAAAAAGGCCGGTGGGAGAAGATGCCGGCGGATGGAGGATCGCAGCGAATGACACCTGAGAAAATCAAAGAACTGAAGCTTTTCGCGAACAAGGGACGGATGTACATCGTAAAAGAAACACATGAGGCCAAGTCCGGACATCCCGGCGGAAGCCTCTCCTCTATGGATTACATGACCTATCTCTACAATGAAGAGATGCGGATCGACCCGAAAAACCCCAAGGATCCGGACCGTGACCGCTTCGTCCTTTCCAAGGGACACTGCGCGCCCGGCCTGTATGCCGTTCTGGCAATGAAGGGCTTTTTCCCGGAAGAGGACCTGATGACGATCAGAAAGATCGGTTCTTATCTGCAGGGACATCCCAACATGAATACCACCCCGGGCGTGGAGTTTTCCACCGGCTCTCTGGGCCAGGGATATTCCGCAGCCTGCGGCATGGCCAACGCTGCCAAAAATGTCCTGAAAAAAGACATCAATGTCTACGCCCTTCTGGGAGACGGCGAGATCGAGGAAGGCCTTGTCTGGGAAGCTTCCGAATATGCCGCCCACTATAAGCTCGACAACCTCTGCATCGCAGTGGATGTCAACGGCCTGCAGATCGACGGCTGGACCAAAGATGTCATGAATATGGAGCCTATCGATGAGAAGTTTGCTTCCTTCGGCTTCAATGTCGTCAAATGCGACGGCAATGACTATGCGGAACTCGAGAAGGCTTTCGCATCCTTCCACGCAGCAAAGGGCAGCGGCAAACCTACCGTCTTTTTGATGAAGACTGTCAAGGGCCTCGGTGTCTCCTACATGGAAAATGTGGCGGACTGGCACGGCAAGGGACCCAACGATGCAGAGTGCGCACAGGCGCTCGAAGAGCTTGAAGCGACCCGCAGAAAGCTCGAGGCAGAGGGACCTGAGATCTCCACAAGAGCGGAGACCGTGATCGAAGCCGGAAAAGAGGAGGAATGATCGCATGGCAGAAGTGAAAAAAATTGCTACAAGAGAAAGCTACGGCAAAGCCCTCGTCGAACTCGGCGCGATCGACCCCAGAGTCGTCGCGATCGACGCTGACCTTGCCGGTTCCACCAAGACCGGAATGTTCAAAAAGGCCTATCCGGACAGACATTTCAACTGCGGTATCGCGGAATGTAATGTCATGGGAACAGCGGCAGGCATGGCTGCTATGGGTCTGATCCCCTTCGCGTCCAGCTTCGCTATGTTCGCTACCGGCCGCGCCTATGAGATCATCCGCAATTCCATCGGCTACACAAGGCTCAATGTCAAGATCTGTGCCTCCCACGGCGGCATTTCCGTCGGTGAGGACGGCGCTTCCCACCAGTGCTGTGAAGACTTCGCCCTCATGCGCGTCATTCCCGGCATGCTGGTCATGTCCCCCGCGGATGATGTCGAAGCCCGCCAGATGGTCAAGGCTGCCTATGAGTATGACGGCCCCGTCTATATCCGCCTGGGCCGCGCTGCCATCCCCGTATTCCACGATGAGGAGACCTACAAGTTCGAGATCGGCAAGGCAGAGATCCTTCACGAAGGAACCGACATCTGCATCATCTCCAACGGCGTTCTCACCTACGAAGCTCTCAAGGCTGCCGAAACTCTTGAAAAAGAGGGCATCCACGCCCGCGTTCTCAATATGGGCACCATCAAACCCATTGATAAGGAAGCCGTCATTGCAGCTGCCAAAGAGTGTGGCGGCAGGATCATCACTGCCGAAGAGCACAGCGTGATCGGCGGTCTCGGAGAAGCCGTCTGCGCAGTCCTGGCTGAGAATTATCCCGCCCGCGTCCGCCGCATCGGCCTGCAGGACGTCTTCGGATATTCCGGCCCCATGGCCCAGCTCATGGTCGAATTCGGCCTCGACGAGACCAACATCGTCAAGACCGTCAAGGAATTCCTCGCAGAATGAGACACAAATATTGAATCATAGATTCAATATGGACGGTTCTGAGACACCAGGGACGGTTCTGCCTGTCCCATTTCAGAGAAAATATGAGCCAAGAAGGGACGGTTCCGAATACCTCATTGCGACCAATGAGGTATTCGGAACCGTCCCTTGCAGCTTCTCCAACTTCTTGCAGCTTCTTCCAATTTCTTCCAACTTCTTCCAACTCCTTGCGACTTAAAGCGAGTCATGGGAAAATGTGTCTTGAGATACAGGATCTCCCGGAATCCACCTTCTGAAGTTCATTTTGAGGATAAATATTTGGATAAAAAAACAGCACCATCTGAGGCGCTGTTTTTTTGTCTCTGAAAATGAATATGCAGCCGGTAATTTACAGCTTCAGGCCGGTGAGAAGAGTATAGGCCTCTTCATACTTGGCGATGGTCTTGTCGATGACATCCTGGGGAAGCTTGTAGTCGCTGTCGGGATTGGCCTTGAGCCAGTCGCGGACAAACTGCTTGTCGAAGGAGGGCTGGCCGTGGCCGGGTTCATAGCCCTCTGCAGGCCAGAAGCGGCTGCTGTCGGGAGTGAGCATCTCGTCGCCCAGTACCACATTGCCCTTTTCGTCGAGACCGAACTCGAACTTGGTGTCGGCGATGATGATGCCACGGGTCCTTGCATACTCTGCACACTTCTTGTAGAGAGCGATGGTGCAGTCACGGAGCTTTTCGGCGTATTCCTGTCCCTTGCCGGGGAAGACTTTCTCCAGGACATCGATGCTCTGCTCAAAGCTGATGTTCTCGTCGTGATCACCGATCTCTGCCTTGGTGCTGGGGGTGTAGATGGGCTCAGGGAGCTGATCGCATTCCTTCAGACCTTCCGGAAGCTGAATGCCGCAGACCGTGCCGTTCTTCTTGTAGCTCTCCCAGCCGCTGCCGGTGATGTAGCCGCGGACGATGCACTCGATGGGAAGCATGTTGAGCTTTTTGCACATCATGCTGTTGCCGTCGAAGCGGTCCTGACGGAAAAACTCAGGCATATCGGAGACATCGGTGCTGATCATGTGGTTGGGGAGAATATCCTTTGTATAATCGAACCAGAACCGGGACATCTGGGTCAGGACGGTGCCCTTCTTTGTAATCTTGTTTTTCAGAATCACGTCAAAAGCGGAGATGCGGTCGGTTGCCACCATGATCAGGCTGTCGCCGACATCGTAAATCTCACGGACCTTGCCTTCCTTGACCGGGGTGTATTCTTTCATTGTGCCTTAAACTCCTTTCGAACTTATACATATTGTATCTGTGCGACTTGCAGGCAGATACTGTACTTTCAATGCAATATCGACATTGTAGCACAGATTTCTTTTGTGTGTGAGAAAAACCGGAAAAACTGTATAAAAAACAAGAAAAAATGATTACTTGGAGGAGTCAGGGGACGGTTTTTGGAGATAGTTGGAGACAGGGTTGGAGACAAAGAACCACCCCCTGTCTCTGGCTGTCTCCCCACTGTCTTGCCTATTTCCCCGAAAAAGGACCGGACAGAAGCACAAAACATTCTGTCCGGTCCCGGTTATTTTATTTAGCTATGGTCAGTACATTCGGATATAACACTCAAACTCTGTTTCACTTATCTGTGTATATTATTCCTGTCAGTTATCCCTGGGCGTTCAGGTCATAGTCCACGTAGCAGACGTGGGTCTCGAGGAATTCTTCAAGACCGAGCTCACCGTCGTCGCCGCCCAGGCCGGACTGGCGGACGCCTGCATGGAAGCCCTGGAAGGCCTCGAAGTGCTCACGGTTGACATAAGTCTCGCCGTAGTGCAGCTCGTTGAGGGCGCGCATGATAGTATCCCAGTTGGTGGAATAGATGGAAGAGGTCAGACCGAAGATGCAGTCGTTGGCTTTCTCGATCACCTCGTCAAAGGTCTTAAAGGTCGTGATCGGCAGGACAGGTCCGAAAATCTCCTCGGTCATGATCCTGGAGCCGTGCTCGCAGCCGGTGATGACGGTGGGCTCATAGAAATAGCCCTTACCGTTTACGGTTGCGGGATGTCCGCCGCAGCACACGGTCGCGCCGTCCGCAATGGCGCTCTTGACCAACTCGTCCACATGCTGCTGCTGCGCCTTGTTGACCATGGGACCCATGTCGAAGGCACCTTCCAGAGGATTGCCGTAGGTGGTCTTCTCAAAGCGGGCGACGATCTTCTTGACAAATTCATCGTAAATGCCTTCCTGCACATAGATGCGCTCTGCGCAGTTGCAGGCCTGGCCGGTGTTGATGATACGGGAATTATAGACATGCTCGATCGTCTCATCCAGCTTGCAGTCGTCCATGACGATGACCGGAGCCTTGCCGCCCAGCTCCAGAGACACCTTTGTGACGTTGGCGGCAGCTCTCTCCATGATCTTCTTGCCGGCTGCCGTGGATCCCGTCATGGAGACCATCTGCACTTTGGGGCTGGAGGCAAGCATATCGCCCACAACGGCGCCGGATCCGGTGATCACATTGATGACGCCCTTGGGAAGAGAGCTCTTCTCGACCAGCTTGGCGAACTCATAGCAGCCGTTGGGGGAGTCGCTGGAGGGCTTGAGCACGACCGTACAGCCCGCCATCAGGACCGGAGCCACTTTGCGGCCGATCAGGAAGAGCGGGAAGTTCCAGGGCATGATGCCTGCCACGACGCCCAGAGGCATCTTGTACATGAAAATATTCTCATTGGGGCGGTCGGAGGGGATGATCTGTCCTTTGATATGACGCGCCATTTCCGCGAAATAATTGAGATATTCGGTCAGCCAGCCGGCCTCGTCCATGGACTGTGCCAGAGGCTTGCCCATCTCTTCCGAATTGGTCCTTGCGAACAGCTCGCGGTTGTCGGCGACCAGCTGTGCCAGCTCGCGGACGTAGCCGGCACGTACGATGGGAGGCGTTTTGGCCCACTCTTTCTGCGCGGCGGCTGCGGCATCGATCGCCGCTTCAACATCTGCCGCTGTTGCTTTGGGAACCTCGGAGATCACTTCCTCCGTCGCGGGGTTGATGACCTGCAGCATTTCGCGGTCTCCGTTCGGGATGAATTCGCCATTGATAAACAACTCGTACGTTCTCATGATTACCTCCCATTCTTAAAAAAAACAAAAACCCTCCGCCTGCAGGCCGGAATGCCCGGAATATCTTGATGAGCTGGAATGTCTTCAGGGGTTCAATGCCCGGAATGCCTTCAGGAGACTTCAAGGCCCGGAATACCTGAGATATCTTTGAGCGGCTTCGGCTTCTCATCTAAATGATCAGTGAACAAAGGAGCTTACACCATTCCAGGAGAAAGCCAGTGCAGGTCTGCAACCGGAAAAAATGACAGGTCGGAAGCTGTGCCGTCCAGGCATCTGCTTCCGGAATCTATATAAATTTTACGTCTATCATGCTGCATTTTCAATAAAGACAAGCCGGAATGCCGATAATAAAAAAATTAACGATACGATTCAGACACTATCATGAAAATTCAAAGCGACAGAGGCGTTCCTTAAGTAAAAGATCACTACTGCAGGAGAGGTAGCAAAGCGGCCGGAGGCCGTGCTGAGCAAAAGGTCACGCATGCCCGAAAAAAGCGAAGCGACAAAGGCGCCCTGGGAGTAAAAAATCACTCCCAAGAGAGCCGGCCGAGGGGCTGTATTTCTGCACGAACGATTGTTCTGGATTGCCTGGGATGTTATAATGAATCGCGTATTTTCAAAAAAAGCAGGAGAACAGGAGACAGGACTAGAGATGTCGATCGAAAACGGCGAGTGGATCATGCGCGGAATGGCCTGGGACGACCCCTACAGGATCCGCACATGGCAGGAGCTTATCAACTGGATCAATGAGATTGGATTTCTCCCCCTTTTCGGGAACGGTGTGACAGGCTTTTCCGCCGAGGAACACACATCACCCGACTACTGGTGGTCGGGTATCCGCAGTGAGGATCCCTGGGAGTGGCGGGAGATCATTGCCGCCGGCCGTCAGGTCGCCTACGGGAAGTTTTTCGGCGGCAGAGCGGGCTTTATCAGCTTGGAATGGCTGCCGTATTTTGCAAATTTCCGGCGTGAGGGCTACGATTTTGACGCCCGCTGGGAGGACGGCCTTGCCAGTCGGCGCGAAAAGATGATCATGGATTTCATGATGGACATAGATGAAGACGGGGATGTGACCTGGAAGACGGATCAGATCCTGTCCACGGACCTCAAAAAGATGGCTGGATTCGGGAAGGGCAGGGAGAAAAACTACCCGGGCATCATCACCGGACTCCAGATGCAGATCTACCTTGTCATCACGGATTTCCGCAGAAGGAAGAACAAGCGGGGGCAGGAATACGGTATGTCGGTATCTGTCCTGCAGCCCCCGGAAGCGGTCTGGGGCCACGCCGCTGTGACAAAAGCCTATGCGGAATCCCCCGCACAATCCTGGGACCGCGTTTTCCGGCATGTCCGCGGAGCATACCCCGACAGCCCTGAAAAGGAAATCGTCAAGCTGATCGGAAAAAGACCTGCAGAAGGCGGTTTTTAAAGACTGAGAATACGATGTGCTGAGCTCTTTGAACACTGAGATGATTAATGCACGGTTGTCATTAAGAATGATCATCATTAAGAATGATACTCATAAAGAACTATGATCATAATGGATTTTGACCATAAAGAATAAACGAAAAAAGGATAAACAAATATGCGTGAATATATCTGTATCGGTCTGCTGGCACACGTGGACGCGGGCAAGACAACGCTTTCGGAGGCGCTTCTGCATCGCACCGGCGCGATCCGCAATGCGGGACGGGTGGACCACGGGGATGCTTTCCTGGATACCGATTCCATGGAGCGGGACCGGGGCATCACGATTTTTTCCAAGCAGGCCTCGTTCACGACCAGGCCGGTTTTTTCTCTACCCACGGAAACCGCGAAAAAAAACCGAAAAGCGGGCAGAACAGGCGGGCCGGCAGCCGGAACAGCCGGAACGACGGGCAGCCGGACACAGATCGAGCGAATCTGGACCCTGGTGGATACGCCCGGACACGCCGATTTTTCCACAGAGATGGAGCGAGTCCTGCAGGTGCTGGATTACGCGGTCCTGATCATCAGCGCGGCGGACGGCGTCACCGGGCAGGTGCGCACGCTCTGGAGACTTCTGGAGCATTACGGGGTTCCTGCCTTTCTGTTTGTCAACAAGATGGACCAGTCCGGGGCGGACAGGGCGGCTGTCTATGCGCAGATTCGGGAGGAACTCGGAAGTGCCTGCGTGGATCTGCAGGAGGCCTTCGCGGCGGCCGTTCCGGCCGACGCTGCGGCTGGTGCTGCCTCAGGTGGGGGCGCATCCGGTGCTTTTTCCGGAAAACCCGATGTTTTTTCAAGTAAAGATTCTGCAGAATATGCGCCCCTGCAGACCGAACCGGTCTTTTCTCCTCAACTGCAGGAGGAGATCGCGGTCTGCGACGAGGACCTGATGGAGCGCTTTTTTGACGGGGAGGAGATCACGCTGGCGGATGCGGCGGAGCTGGCCGCGGAGCGGAAGCTCTTTCCGGTCTGCTTTGGCTCGGCTCTTCGGGAGGAAGGGGTTGACGACCTGCTGGCCATGATGGATCTGCTGACCAAGCAGCCGCCCCGCGGGCAGACTTTCGGTGCCAGGATCTACAAGATCACCCACGAGGGCGGCAATGCTTCCGCAGGCGGCGGAACGGGGACCGGCGCGCGGCTTACCTGGATGAAGATCACCGGAGGCTCCCTTCTGCCCAGACAGCAGATCCCGGAGAGCCCGGATGAAAAAGGACAGCCCGAAAAGGCGGCCCAGCTCCGTTTTTACAGGGGAGAAAAATATGAGGCCCTGCAGGAGGCTCCCGCCGGTATCATTGTCGCCGTCCCGGGACTGACAGGGACCCGGGCCGGCATGGGACTGGGGGCCGAGGCAGACAGGGAGGAGACCGAGCGTCTGCTCCAGCCGGTCATGCAGAGCCGGCTGATCCTGCCGCCCGGACAGGACCTCTACGCGGCCTACAGAAAGCTGCGCGCCCTGGAGGAAGAGGATCCCATGCTCCGCCTGTCCTACGATGAGGAGAAAAAGGAGATCACTGTCCAGGTCATGGGTCAGGTCCAGAGGGAGATCCTGCAGCGCCTGATCAAGGACCGCTTCGACATGCAGATCGAGTTCGGACCCTCCAGGATCATCTACAAGGAGACCATTGCTGACACCGTGGAGGGCGTCGGCCATTTCGAGCCCCTGCGCCACTACGCAGAGGTCCACCTGCTGCTGGAGCCCGGCGAGCCCGGCAGCGGACTGGTCTTTGAGAGCCGCTGTTCCGTCAACGATCTGGCCCTCAACTGGCAGCGCCTGATCATGACCCATCTGGAGGAGCGCCGCCACAGGGGAGTGCTCACGGGCGCCGAGATCACGGATATGAAGATCAGCATCATCGGCGGCCGCGCCCATGCCAAGCATACGGAGGGCGGCGATTTCCGCAAGGCCACCTACCGGGCAGTCCGCCAGGGCCTGATGATGGCGCAGTCGGTCCTTCTGGAGCCGGCCTACAGCTTCTGCCTGGAACTTCCTCAGGAGAACCTGGGCAGGGCCATGTCGGACCTGCAGCAGATGGACGCCTCCTTCGGCCAGCCTGAGTTTTCTTCCAAAAACAATACAGCGGTCCTGCAGGGAACCGTGACGGTCGCAGCCCTGGGCAACTACGTCGAGGAGGTCGCCGCCTACACCCGCGGTGCAGGGTCTCTTCAGTGCGCCCTAAAGGGCTATGTCCCCTGCAAAAACGCGGAGGCGGTCATCGCGGCCTCGGGCTATGACCCCGAGCTGGATGTCCGCAACCCTTCCTCCTCTGTGTTCTGCTCCCACGGCGCCGGCACCATCATTCCCTGGTACGAGGTCCGCAGTTT
>OCVV011294746.1_pt1 | contig 33020 bp, 26 predicted proteins | sample 1539721 | NCBI WGS metagenome assembly OCVV01 (sample SAMN02144230, study PRJEB22623) | gut metagenome | biome: sheep rumen | host: Ovis aries | place: New Zealand | reverse complement strand
AATGGCTTGATATAAGGGTTCATATCTTTGTTTAACGAAAAGAGAAATGTTAGTGTTAATCACTTTCATTTCTCTTTTTTTGTTTATAGCGTGTCTCATAATGAGACACAAGAAAAAAGTTTGTCTCATTATGAGACAGAAGGAAGGAGAACACAAAATGTGAGCAAAATCAAAGCAAAGGTCAGAATTGACGGTAAACTATCCGATGTTAGATGGCTCGTCAGGGTTTTAGACCATATACCATTTATCGAATTAGATAATCTGTCAGAGCCTATGCTAAATCGAGGAACTAATAATCAGTATCGTGTATTTGTGAATATACGGAAGAAGAAAGAAAAGGAGAACACTTATGAGTAAAGTAATAGCATTAGCCAATCAAAAAGGTGGAGTTGGCAAGACCACAACAACAGTTAATCTTGGAGTTGCACTATCAAAGTTAGGTAACAAGGTATTATTGATTGACATTGACCCACAGGACGGCAATTTAACCGCAGCTCTTGGATTCGATGATAACGATTATGAGCTTTCAATCGTTGATGTGATAATGAATACGATAAACAATGTGACGAATGATTATGATAACATAATTTTACATCACAAAGAGGGAGTTGACCTGATACCTTGTGATTCAGGTATGACCGATTTTGAATTATCTAATACTTTTGAAGATTTAACACTTTTTAAAAAAATTATGACAGAAATAATGTTATCGTGCAATTATAACTATATTTTAATTGATTGCCCACCAACATTACTTTATAGTACAATAAATGTTTTTGCCTGCGCAGATTCGGTTATCATTCCAACAGAAGCTGCTTATTTACCGGCAAAAGGAACACAGTCACTTCTTGATAAGATTATGAATGTTAAAAATAACCTTAATCCTTCGCTAACGATAGACGGTATCATTCTTACTAAAGTTGATATAAGATGTGCTTTCCCTATGCAGATGATTGATTTATTCCGCTCACAATACGGAGATAATATGCACATATATAATGATTTCATTCCGATGTCTACTAGGGTTCAGGAATCATCGGCTATGGGAGTTTCCAATTTGAAGCATAACCCTTCAGGAAACGCTTCGATTGCTTATATGAACATTGCAGAAGAGTTAGCACAGAAAGGAGCAAGATAATGGCTAGAGATTTTACAAAAGGAATGAAATTAAAAAGTTTTGAGGAAATTGTCAGTAAAAATAATGATTCTGCCAAAACAGACATTAAAACACTCAGGATTGACAAGCTTCATTCATTCAAGGAACACCCTTTTAAGGTGCTTGATGATGAAGATATGGAGGATTTGGTTGAATCAATTAAGGAATGTGGTGTTTTAGAGCCTATTATGGTTCGTGAAGATAAGGACGGATTTGAAATTATTTCAGGTCACAGAAGGACACACGCTTCAAAGTTAGCCGGACTTACCGAAATACCCGCAATTATAAAAAATCTTAAAGAATATGACGCAGTTTTACAAATGACTGCTGCAAATAAATACAGAAGCAAGATACTTCCGTCAGAAAAGGCATTCTCTTACGCTATGGAGCTTCAAGCTCTAAAGCGCAAAAGAGAAGCCGAAGGACTGAATAGCAAGGAAAGAACCGATAAGGTTCTTGCGGATAGCGTAGGAGAATCAAGAGCAACAATCCAACGCTACATCAGGCTCACTCACTTAGCCAAAGAGTGGCTTGACGAGGTTGACAAAGAGACAATATCAATTAACCTAGCTCAACCATTATCACACATAGCTACATCAGTACAAAGAGAGATTTATGATTCTTGGATTGGCTATGAGCGACCTAAAATCAATCAGGAGCTTATTGAGGAGTTTTATAATACCTACAAAGAAAATGACGGTAACTACTCACAAGCAGACATAGACAAGGCTTTAGGAGTGCTTAAAGAGTTTAAGCCGACACCTAGAAAGCTAACATTTAAAGAAGATACCATTTCAAAATACTTTGACGATTCTTATTCAGTAGATGATATGCAAAACATAATCGTTGAATTACTTGAAGAATGGGCAAAGAAAGGCGATAAACAATGAGCTTTTATAATGGGTTAAAGAAATACAGACTTAAAAAGGGACTTACTCAATACGAGCTTGCAAGTCTCGCCAATGTTGGAAAATGGACTATTACCAAGTATGAGACTGCTGCAAGAGTACCGTCCGAACAACTCAGGAGACACCTGGCAGATGTTCTTGATGTTACTTATGAGCAGATAATGGACGAATGAATAACTTAATGCCTGTCTGAAGCTTTTCAGACGGGCATTAGAATTGTAAAGATGAAAGGTTTGATTTTATGCAAGAATTAGGACTTTATGAAGATACTTCGCTTGATTTTTACGAAGAGATTAGAACTAATCTCTGTAAGATTAGTGATAATTACTTCCCGTTTCCCGTAGTTTTAATAAAGCTTAGAATGCCGGATAACGCCTGTGCCGTTTATACTTACATTCTCGATAAGCTCAAGAGCAGTCTTATGGGATTTGCTCAACTTACAGAAATTCCTGTTCTTAATATAAATGTCGCTAATATTTCAAAGGAATTAAAGGGCGTACCTATGAATACAGAGGATGTTATCCAGGCTATTAAGCTCCTGACCAATAAATATAACTTAATCTACATCGCTGATTCAATCGGATATAATTACAGTATCATCGTCAAGGACTACAATAGCGTTCTTGCCAAGAAGGGCGGTGAAGCTGATGGGTGAGTATGTTGGAGTTAATAAAGACGAAAAGTATTACTTTCACGGAGAAGCTGACATTATACGCTTTCAATATGTGATGTTTCCGAAAATGCTTATAACAGGCGATGTTTTTAATAACCTCTCTTACGGAGCAAGATTGCTTTATGCTGCCTTGTTAGACCGTCACAGTCTGTCAATTCAAAATGGTTGGTTTGACGAGAATAATCGTGCTTATCTTATTTATACGGTCAAAGAGTGTGCGAAAATGCTTAACTGTTCCGAAAGTACGGTTAAGAGATTTTTTGCGGAGCTTGTATCAATCCCTGACTCTCCGTCCGGCATTGGTCTCATTGATAAGGTTAAAAGATTAAATCAACCTTCAAGGATTTATGTTCTGAACTTTGAGGTGGTTTACAAAGAATTACTCACAGAAAAATCACAAATAACTCAAAATTCAGAAGAAATCTCACAAAGTCCTCACAATTCTGATAATGAAAACCTATCAGAAAGTGACAAAAAAACCGCTGAAAGCCTTGATTTTATTGGAGAGGTCAAATATGACCCCACGGACGGCTCAAATATGACCCCACGGAGAGGTCAAATATGGTCTCACGGAGAGGTCAAATATGACCCCACGGAGAGGTCAAATATGACCCCTCTTAATAAGACTAACAATAATAATACTAACTTTAGTAATACTAACTTCAATCATTCATTCCTTTCAGGGACTTCTACTGACGAAACGATGAATGAAGGAAATGAATTGATAGACTTATCTGACATTAACAACAAGCTGATGTGGATTAGTAATACTTTTAAAGCAGATAATGCAACAATATCAGATTCAGGTCTTTCAACTTTTGAGTTTTTTAAGCAAGATTCATCAGCTCCTGTTCGCCAAAGAGCAGATAAGCGAAGAGCTTTGCAACTTGAGATTGAAGAAGAGCTTGATAGAATGACCTACCATTTATTTAATCATAACAGAGCTAAATATCATTGGTCTCAATCACAGGCAATCAAAAGAGCTGCCGAAGAACTTAAAACCAAGATTAGATATGTTGTATTGCCGGATATGTATAACTTTGATTCGTATGATTTTACCCTTGTAGATTCCCTTATTGGATATATGGCTGACATTATCGGACTTAACAGGTCACTCACTATGAGCGGAACAACATACGACGCAGAATATATGGGCGAGACCTTTTATAATCTCACTCACGAAGAGTTTGCTTTTGTTGTGAATGTTATAAAAAATAATGCCGTAAGTCCAAAGAACAAAGAAAAATACTTTGTGCAATGCCTTTTAAATGCTAAAAAGGATATGGACAGCAGCTATTATGCAACTAACCCACCGTTTGAGTTTAATGTCTCATAATGAGACAGAAGGAAGAGAATTATGTCAGATAAAAAAAATCTTACTCGAAAACAAAAGATAGCACTTAATATAATCGCAGTAATATATTTTATAGCGTTTATCATACTTATTATTTTAGGTGTTATTCCGCACCCTGAAAGCTTTACCCCCTGAAAGGAGATAGAAGATGTATGTTACACTAGAAATTCCTGACGAATTTGCTCCGCATTATTTAAAAGACCGCTTTGTTGATTCGCTCCGAAGAATCAAATGTGACCTTGCCGGAGCTGACTTAGTTGTATGTGGCAGATACGAGAAAGAAACACTCGATATGCTTATACACGCATTTGATTGTTCAATGGAAGCTGACGAGAAGCTCCGCTTTGCAAGAGAAGAGATTGAATTAGCCAGAGAAGAGATTGAATTAGCCAACGAAATAATATGGATTTTAGGAATGAAATTGGATAACCCTGATTTTCCTGAAATGGAGGACGTTTGGGAGGACGATTGGGAGGACGATTGAATGAACGAAAATGATGATTTTTTCTTCTTTCCGCAATATTCGTTGCTTATGAATTGCTCTATCTGTGGCAAGCTTCACGATGATGGCGGATTCTATACAATCAATTCCGAAGGAAATGAAAGAAAATACTTCGTTTGCCTTGATTGTGGCGATAATAACACCAAAGAAGAGATACTTAATATTTTGTCTCATAATGAGACAAAAAAGAGAGGAGTTAAAAATGCTTAAACTTGATACCTATTATGCGAAGCAAATATTAGAGAATAACAAAATGATTGAAAATCAATCTAATCCTTTAGCTACTTCTCTAGTGATTAAGCTAAATGAAATGGCTTTAAAGGTTGGAACAAAAAAGGGTGCAGAAGATTATTACGCCAAGAAGTCAGCGTATTATACTTACCCTGAATATCTATTTGGAATTAACAAAGAAGATACCCACGATAATCTTTGTGTAATAAATCCTGATGTTGCCAGGTACTTCAATCTTCCTGATAAGCTTACAGAAATAAATGGTTATCCTATTTATGACCTTTTCTTGCTCGGAGACCGAAAAGCATTATATAAATCCTTTATTGAATATCTTGATATGATATTTAAAAATGACAAGAAAAAGACAGGTTTAGCAAGAGCTAGAGACAGAATCAGGTTCTTTGATATGATACCTGACGGTAACGACGAATTTATTACAGAGCAGATAACAGATGTTATGTATCAAATTGAAAATTCAAAGAAAAATGTTATGCCATTATTGGCGGTCTTACATACAGACGAAGAATATTTGCATATACACTTTATGTATATGCTTGATAAATATATTAAGCTCAATAAAAAAGACCTTAACAAGATTCCTCATATTGAGGAGATATTATCGTTATGAAAAAGCATTATTATAAAAAATCAAACGATTTTTACTTGATTTTATTTGTAATATTTATACTATCATTTTTGTTAAAAATCCCAAGGTGGAAAATTTTCATTTTTATTGAATTTATCGGTGTTTTGTTGTACTATATAACTATAAAATTAGTAGCTAAATATAAGCTGAATAAATATACAAAATCATCTTTAAGAGAGATTGATAAAATGGAAGGAGTGACATTTGAAAAATATCTTTATACTCATTTTACCAAAACGGGTTATAAAGTTAAACTAACCGCAAAAAGTAACGACTACGGAGCAGATTTAATCTTGATGAAGAATGGTCAAAGGACTGTGGTTCAGGCGAAGCGATATAAAAATAAAGTCGGAATAGCAGCGATTCAACAGATTGTTGCAGCAAAAGCTTATTATAAAGCAAGCCAAGCAATGGTCATAACCAATTCATTCTTTACGGATTCTGCGAAAAATTTAGCAAAGAAGAATGGTGTTATCCTTTGGGATAGAACCACTCTGATAAAAAAATTTAACATTGAAACTGCTAAATAAAAAGATATGTTGTAATTTAATATGTCTTTTTTTGTTGCTCAAAAAGGGGGTAAAAGTCCATTGTATTATATTCGTTCTCCTGATTATATAAAACTCTCTTTTTGGCATTTATCACACATACCCACGGAAGTCTTTTACTTCTGTGGGTACAAGAAAGGAAGTATTGATAATGATTGATGAAGGCACAGGTACTATTGTCAGGTCAGGATTAAAGTGTGTGGAGATTTCTGTTGACTTTCTAAAACTCCTTATGGAGACTCTTTTAAAAGAACAACAACAAAAGGGATATAGCAATAAAGATACAGAAAGTCTTTTAGATAAGGCTATGAATAAGGTCTCTGAAAAGGTTCAGGAACAGAAACCCGTTACTCTTTCTGACATTCAAAAACAAGGCACACCAACTAGCATTGAGATTCAGGATAATGATGTTGCTAAAGCTCTACAAAGAAATTGCAAGAAAAATAACCTTGATATTGCTTTTAAAAAATCTATTGGAGCTGACGGTAAACCTTCAATGTATGCTTATGTCACTACCAATAATGCGGAAGCTCTTAACAGTATTATGAAACAATCTGTTAACGAGGTTATGGGACAGAAACGAAATGAATTAAGAACTAATTGTAAATCTATTGAAGCAATTTGTAACAATGAAGATGTTAAGTTTTCAAAGGAAGAGCTTACTGCTCCCGATGGAAAAACTTACAAATCGGATAATTATATTTGCGAACCAAAAGACCCTGGAGCTTTCAAAGAAAAGCTTAATGAAGTTGGATTCAAAGGCAAGGATGTTCTCGATAAGGACGGTAATAAGACCGGGAAGATTAAAGTTGAGCCAAAGAGAGATAAACCAAATCTCAAAAAGAAATTGGAGATTGCAAAGAATAAGGTTGAAAAAAGAGACAAGAACAGAGAACGAGTTAAGCAGAAAAGCAAATCACAGAATCAGCAGAGGTGATTGAATGAAGATTCCTAAACTGTATAAAATTTTTTTGACAATATTTACTATAATATCAGGCATATGTCTGTTTATAGGAATAATAGAGGACAAACAAATTTTAATAGAATTGCCTTTGTTAGCAATTGCGATTGCAATAGAAGTTTCTTGGATTATGTTACATATTGAATAGACTTGATAATCAGAGAATTTAATAAAAATTCTAAACTTAATAACATTGGAGTTACTAAGAAATGGAGGAAAATATAGATGGCGAACATAATAGTTGATGGCATTTTAAGCGACATAAAAAAGATTCCTTATAATCTTTTAAAGCCTTATAAAAAAGGTGGAAAGATAAATGCCAACAAAGTAGCAATAGACCTGATTCCCTTTGCGGTCGTTGCATATTTTGTAAATAAATATCTGCAAGGAGTTGTTGAAAGTCCTAAGTCAGATTGGCTTGACAAATGTGTTGACGGTTTTTCGCTTTTCTTTCAGACTGAACCGTATTTCGCTCCTAAGATATTTAGTGCTTTGCCTTTCTTTGGAGGTCTTGCTGCGGGGATTGCTTTTAAGCTCTATATGAATGTCAGAAAGAAAAACGCAAAGAAATACCGACACGGAGAAGAACACGGCTCCGCCAGGTGGGGCAACGAAAAGGACTTTGAACCTTATACCGATGATAATAAATGGCTTAACATTCCGCTGACTGCTTCCGAGTGGTTAAGAATGACGAGACCACCGCACCCTAAGTATGACAGGAATAAAAATATCTTGATTATCGGTGGTTCAGGAGCGGGTAAAACAAGGGGATTTGTTAAACCTAACCTTATGCAAATGCACAGTTCCTATGTGGTCACTGACCCTAAAGGAACAGTCTTAGTGGAAGTCGGTAAAATGCTCGAAAGAGGTTCTTTTATATTCTACAAAAGTCTTAATTCTAAAAATCCTTATGAAAGCAATTTAATAGAGCAATTCAAGGGTTATCCTTTAGACGGACAGGGCAGAGTATTAGACAAGCAGACTAATAAGCCTATAAGAATCCCTTATAAGATTAAGGTTTTGAATACCATAAATTTCGATAAGTCTATGCACTACAATCCTTTTGCTTACATCAAAACGGAACAGGACATATTGAAATTTGTTAATACCCTGATTGCGAATACCAAAGGCGAAGGAGCGCAAAGCGGAGAGGACTTTTGGGTTAAAGCCGAGCGACTTTTGTTCACGGCTTATGTTGCTTACATAATTCTTTATTGTGAGCCGGAGGAAAGAAACTTCGTATCATTGCTTAATATGATTGATGTTTCCGAGACAAGAGAAGATGATGAAGAGTTTGAAAACGCTATTGACCTTTTATTTAAGGATATTGAAAACGGTAATGAGGAATTAGGGATTGAGCCTGACCCAACTTCATTTGCGGTCAGACAGTATAAGAAATATAAATTAGCTGCGGGTAAAACCGCAAAATCAATCTTAATATCTTGTGGAGCAAGATTAGCTCCGTTTGATATTCAGGAAGTCAGGGACATTACAGAGTATGACGAGCTTAATTTAGGAAGTATCGGAGAAGAAAAAACCGCATTGTTTGTTATTATTTCCGATACTGACGATTCTCTTAATTTCTTGGTTTCTATTATGTACACACAGTTATTCAACTTGCTTTGTACTAAAGCAGATGATGAATATAACGGCAAGCTCCCCGTTCATACTAGGTGTATTTTGGACGAGTTTGCCAACATCGGACAAATACCTAAGTTCGATAAACTTATCGCAACGATTCGTTCAAGAGAGATTAGTGCGGATATTATCTTACAGTCCAAGGCACAGTTAAAGTCTATCTATAAAGACAATGCCGAAACTATTGAAGGTAACTGCGACACTACACTCTTTCTTGGCGGTAAGGAAAAATCAACTTTGAAGGATTTATCCGAAATCTTAGGAAAGGAGACTATTGATACTTATAACGAATCAGACACAAGAGGTACTTCACGCTCATATGGACAAAACTATCAAAAACTCGGAAGAGAGTTGATGTCAACAGATAGATTATCCGTAATGGACGGAGGTAAATGTATTTTACAGGTGAGAGGTGTTTATCCATTTTTCTCTGATAAAGTGGATATTACTAAACACGATATGTACGAGGAATTATCAGATTTTGACAAGAAGAATGAATTTGATATTGCAAAATTCGTCAGTCATTACGGAAAGCCTAAAATCACTAAAAAGACAAAGATTTACCAATTCCCGATAAATGATTTTGATTTTTATTCGGAAATGGGAGATTTGTTGAATGAAGTGATTGGAGACTTTGATTCTGATAACTCTAAAGTTTCAGCATAGTAGTGTCTCATAATGAGACAAAAGTTTTTTAAATGATTAAAGGAGGATATTTAAAATGTTACTTAGCAGAATGTTACTTGATTGGAGTTCGTTTCTTGATAGCGGTGTTGACGCATTAAAGGTGGTTATCATCGCAGTTGGTGGTGGTCTTGCTATTCTTGGTGTCGTAAACCTTCTTGAAGGTTATGGAAATGATAATCCGGGAGCAAAGAGCCAGGGTATGAAGCAGTTTATGGCGGGTGCCGGAGTAATGCTCATTGGTGCTTTGCTCGTTCCTAAACTTACGCAGCTTATTCCAAAGAGCCTATAATCTTAGTTTTGTTTTGAAACGGTTTGAAAACAAATTTACATATCTCCTGACAGAAGATTGTTAGGGGATATGTAAATGAAAGTGAGGTGATTAAGCTTTTATGTTATTAGGTATCTTTTCTTGGATAGGCGATAAAATTTCCGATGTTGTTCAGAATATTTATGCCGGATGGGAGATGATTCTTTACTATTGGATTCGTTCAAATTGTGACGGTATGCTTAAAGAAGTCAATGAGAGCGTCAATGAAATGGCTAATAATATTTCATCTGCTCCTGACACTTGGATGGGCGGAGAAATATGGACTTTTATTGTTCAGGTTGCTGACAATGTAATTCTTCCAATAGCGGGGATAGTTTTTATGTTTGTTGTGCTTTGGGAGCTTATTTCAATGCTTATATCTTCCAACAACTTAGCAGATATAGATTTCGTAAGTGTTTTAATTAAATGGCTTCTAAAGGTTTTAGTTGCTGCTTTCTTTTTATCAAATTCTCTTGTTATCTGTAACTGTTTCTTTGGTATGTCGGCTTGGGCGGTTAATCAGATTGCGTCGATTGTTAATACCACGGTAGAAAACGAACAGGACACAAAACTCATTAAATTTATTGATGATAGATTAGCTGAATTAGAAGCTGATTCAGGCGGTGGTTCAGGAGAAGAAGAAGGGAGTCCACCTGATAGTAGTGCTGACGCAGACGAAACAAAGATTGCTCTTAAAGATATTGGTAATCTTTTGTCTGTCGGTATTTTAACAATGATTTTAAGCTTGGCAATAAACATTATGGGTATTGTTATAAACATAATAGTTTATGTCAGAATGATAAAGATATATATGTACTGTACTTTTTCGCCTATTCCTATGGCTACAATCACAAATCAGACGCTTTCCCCTATGGGACAGAATTTCTTAAAGGCTTGTTTTGCGATTGGTATGCAAGCGGTTCTTATGCTCTTGATTGTCGGCATATATGGTGTCCTTCTAAAGAGTGCTATTGACCCTGCGGCTGCTTATAATCCCGCTGACACCGGGGCAGCTATTAAGGTCATAAAAGAATCTGTTTGGAAAACCTTCAGTATTACCCTTGTTTTAGTTTATTCACTTTTTAAGAGTGAAGGCATTGTTAAGAGTATTTTTAATGCTTCATAAGCGTGTCTCATTATGAGACACAGAAAGGAGAAAAATATGGCTTTTGTTACGATACCCAAAGACCTTAATAATATTAAGACAAAGTTTTTGGGTCCTTTTACAAAAAGACAATGTATATTTTTCGGCTCAGGTATCCTTTGTGCTTTGCCCGTATATTTTGGTGTTAAAGCAGCAACGAATACTACCATTGGGTTTTATGCTCTTTTAGCTATACTTTTTCCTTTTTTCATTATGGCGATGATGGAAAAAGACGGCTTACCAATGGAAATATACATTAAAAATTGGATTTTACATAAGATTCGACCGCAGATAAGACTTAATAAATGTTTTAATATTTATTCTTTTTATGCAGTCAACGGAAAAAAATTAAGGAGGAAAAAGCGAAATGGCAAAAAGCACACAACAGGCATTACCAAAGCAACAGACCAAAAAGCAAGACAAGGCTAAAAGAAAAGTTGAAGAGCAACCAAAGTATCAATCCGCATACCACGGAAACGATAAGCCTTCTGTATTAGATAGTTTTTTTGCTAAGATTTTGAAGTCTGATATGCCGGATAATACTCTTGATACAATTCCTTTTATTTCGATGTACCCTGATGGTCTATGTCAGGTTACAGAGGATTATTATTCAAAGATGGTGCAATTCTATGACATTAACTATCAGCTTGCTCAAAATGAAGAAAAGCAGCATATTTTTGGAGAATATTGCGAGTTCTTAAATTATTTCGATGAATCTATTGATTTTCAATTCTGTTTTATCAATCAAAAGGTTGACATTGAAGAATATCAAAAAATCATTGAAATACCTTCCCAGGACGATGAATTTAATGTTGTTCGTGAAGAGTATGCTCAAATGCTTAGAGACCAACTTGCAAGAGGAAATAACGGCATTGTAAAGAGCAAGTATCTTGTTTTTGGTATTCATGCCAAAGACAAAAAAGCTGCTACTGCACGATTATCAAAGGTTGAATCTGACATAATCAATAAATTCAAGATTATGTCTTGTCGTTGTGATACTGTTGATGGACTTCAAAGGCTTAAAATCTTGCACGACTATATGAATCAGGATAATACAGAGCCATTTATGATGAAGTCTTTTAAGAGTGTTGTTGATTCGGGTCTTACACCAAAAAATTATATATCTCCAACATCGTTTGACTTTCAACCTAAAGATATATTTAGGATTGGTGATATGTTCGGAGCTTCGCATTATCTTGTGATTTCTGCTCCTGAAATATCAGACGAAATGCTTGCAGATATTCTTAACATGGAAGATTCAATGTGTATTAGCGTACATTTAAAGTCTTTAAATCAACAGGACGCTATGAAGTATGTCAAAACAAAGCTTTCTGACATCAACAAGATGAAGATTGAGGAGCAGAAAAAAGCTATCAGAAGCGGTTATGATATGGATATTATTCCACCTGATATTGAGACTTATTCAAGAGAAGCAAATGCTCTCTTGGAAGAAATGCAATCAAGGAATGAAAGATTATTTGAGATTTCATTTCAGATTACTTGCTTTAATGAGGATAGAAACAAGCTTAAGGATTTCAGATTTCAGCTATCTAATCAGATTCAGTCAGCTAACTGTGTACTAAGGAAGCTAGACCACCAACAGGAACAGGCTTTTTGTTCTTCGCTTCCTTTGGCTTATAATCAGATACCTCAAAAGAGAATCTTAACAACATCAGGTGTAGCGGTATTTGTACCATTTACAACGCAAGAGCTTTTTATGGAATCAAAAGAAGCTCTTTATATGGGACTTAACACCCTGTCTAACGGTATGATTATGGCTGACAGAAAAGAGCTTAAGAATCCTAATGGATTGATTCTCGGTACTCCGGGTTCAGGAAAGTCTTTTGCGACAAAAAGAGAAATACTTAACTGTTTCCTTGTTACACAAGACGATGTTATTATCTGCGACCCCGAAGCAGAGTATTATCCGCTTGTTAATTATCTTAAAGGTCAAATTATTAAGATAGGGCAAAGCTCAAAACAGTATATCAATCCATTGGATATAAATATAAATTATTCCGAGGATGATGACCCTGTTTCCCTGAAAGCTGAATTTATACTTTCATTTATGGAGCTTATTATGAGTTCCAAATATGGATTGAAACCTGAAGAAAAATCGGAGATTGATATGGCAGTCAGAGAGGTTTATCAAAAGTATTTTGAAAATCCTATCCCTGAAAGAATGCCAATACTTCAGGATTTATATGACAATTTTATGGCAAAGAAAGACAATCCTGTTGCTCAGTACATAGCTAAATGTATGTATCTTTATGTTGAGGGTTCAAATAATCTCTTTAATCACAGGACTAATGTTGATATTAACAACAGGGTTGTTTGTTTTGACATTAAGTCATTAGGTAAAACACTTAAAAAGCTTGGAATGTTGGTAGTTCAGGACGCAGTATGGAACAGAGTTACTATTAACAGAGAGCTTCATAAGTTTACGAGGTATTACATTGACGAGTTTCATTTGCTTTTAAAAGAAGAACAGACCGCTGCTTATTCTGTTGAAATTTGGAAGCGATTCCGTAAATGGGGTGGTATTCCTACGGGAATAACGCAGAATGTCAAGGACTTTTTAGCTTCTAAGGAGATTGAGAATATCTTTGATAACTCTGATTTTGTTTATATGCTCAATCAGGGTGCTGATGATAGAGCTATCCTTGCTAAGAAGTTTAATATTTCTGATTTTCAGATTAAGTATGTATCTAATGTCGGTCAAGGAGAAGGTCTTATCTTCTTTGGAGATTTAGTACAACCTTTCGTTGACAGATTTCCAAAAGATACGCTTATGTATAAGCTCCTGACAACAAAACCTTCCGAGACACAGACGGAGACGGATTTGAAAGAGGAAGAAGCAAGCTAATTAAGGAGGTCTTTCTATGGCTAACCAAAATGACGATATGTCCTCGGACAGTATGCTTCATGAAGATTCTTCAAGAGGTGGTAGTTTATTAACAGATTCCGCAAGAAAAGTTGGCGGAAACCTGATAAACAATAATAAAAATGACTTGCTTACTTCAAACGACCAGGCTTTTAACAGGCTGACAGGTAGTAATCAGGGAGCAACCCTTGACCGTTCTGCATTAGAAAGAACAAGAGGTAGTGGTTCAATTACCCGTTCCCGTAATCAAGCGGTTAGCAAGGCTAGAAGAACAAGCACAGCTCTTAGAAATTCTGAAGCACATCTTGAATCAGAGAGTATGGGCAAAAATCTTGATTCAAAAAACGGTAAGGCTCTTGAATCAAGAAATAAGTATGAAGAAAAGCTTTCTGCTACATATTCACAAATGGATAAAGCGGAAAATGCAGCATTAAAAAATTTATCCAAAAACCGAAAGCTACAAATGTCTGCTGACGGCTCGGCTTTGTCTAAGACAAGCGAAAAGCTAAAGTTTAACAAGACTGACTTAGAGGGTAAATTACAAGGCTTTGCAAAAGACTCTCTTGATAAAGGTCTTGATTCCATTAACGACATTGCCAATGGCGATTGGGAGATGGAAAATGCTATAACGGATTCGGCTTTGAAAGCTAAAAAAGGTGCTGAAAATGTTTATAAGGTATCAAGAACCGCTATAGCTTGGAGAAGTATGCAAGCGGAAAAGAGAGCTGCCAAAGAGCTTCAAAAAGTAGACAAACTTGCAAAGAGGTCTTTTAAGCTCGATTACAAAAATGCCCTTAATAACGTTAAAAGTACGGAAGCTTGGAATCAATCTAAGTTTATGGATAAGCTTAGATACAAGAAAATGCTTAAAAAGAAGTACCAAAAAAACGCTATGAAACAGTTTCAAGACGCTAAAAAAGCGGGTGCTGCCGTAAACGGATTCTCAACAGGAATGGGCGGAATGAAAGAAAAAGCCAAAGACATAGGAGAAAAGGCAGCTAGAAAATTCCTTGCTCTTTTAAAGGATTTTGTTGCTTCTCCTGTCGGTTTAGTTGCGATTGCCTTTTTACTGATAATGGGTTTGGTTTCTACTATTCCTGTGCTTATGGGCGGTATGATGGGAAGTCAGGCTGCGGCTGCCACTCAAGATGAAGAGGACGCTTCAGGTGATGGTAGCGATGGTAGCGATGAAGAGCTTGACGATAGTAAAGTTGTTAAAACAAAAGGCGCTGAAGGTGTTATGAAAACTGCTGCTTCCCAACTTGGGGTACACGAAAATCCGAGTGGTACTAATAATGTTAAATACAATACCGCTTTTTATGGACACAAGGTTAGTGGTTCAAGATACCCTTGGTGTTGTGCTTTTGTGTGGTGGTGTTTTGAAAAATCAGGGAACGGTTCTTTGTTCCCTAAAACTGCGGGTTGTGCTTATGTTATATCTTCTCACAAGCAGTATGGAATGAAGGCGGTAAGTCCTAATTCTATTGGCTATGGAGATATAGGCATTGTTGGTAATGGAGACCATATTGCTTTGATTGTTGAACGAAAAGGAAATACCGTTATTACAATCGAAGGAAATACTTCTCCCGGTAGTGAGGGCAGTCAATATAATGGCGGTTGTGTTGCTAAAAGAACTAGAAGTCTTAGTTACTTTGCTCATTATTATAGACCAAATTATGAATAAAAAAGTGTCTCATTATGAGACAGAATGAAAGGAGATTAAAAATATGGCAGATGTGAACGAGAAGCTTGAAAAGCTAAAAAATCAAAGAGATAACCTTAAAGAAAAGCTTGCAAAGGTAGAGCGTGACATAGAAAAGCTCGAAAACAAGGCTTATTTTGAGGTTATTGATAAACTTGGTAATCCTACACCTGAAGAATTACTTGGTATGGTTCAGGATATTATCGAAAAAAAGAAGAACGATTAAGAGGAGGGCGAATAATGGACTTTTTAAGAAAAATCATTATTACTGTATTGATTGCAATATTTTCAATTATTTTTTTCAATGGATATGATGTTTATGCAGTAGAAAAAACTACGGCTTCAACTACGGCTCCAAAGTATGATATTACTATCAACATTGTTCCTGAAAAGGGTTGGAAGGTTAAGACTTCAAAGGTTGATGTAAAAATCTATGATAACGGCATTACGGGTACATTTCGTGTTAAAAAGGTTGAAGCTCGTATCGGTAATGATGGAGAATGGCAAGACATAACAGATGATAGGGTTGTTGAGGTATCTGAAAATTGTACTGTTTATGTTCAGGTTACTGACGCTTATGGAACAGTTTATACAAAGTCAAGATATATCAACAAATATGATACAACACCACCTTCACTTAACTGTGCCGTGAACAACGGAGTTTTGACTGTTGATACACATGACGCTGATAGCGGAGTGAAAAAGGTTTACATTAACGGATATAAATATACACCTGATTCATCAGGCAAGGTGCGTGTGAGATTACAGAAGTTTGATGCTTCGTATGCAAATTTTACAGTTTATGCAGTAGATAAGGTTGGCAACGAAAGTGAGCCTTACACCATTGAGAATCCTTATCATAAGGAATCGTCAGGAGATGACGAGGGCGGTGAAGATGGAGAAGAAAGCAATCCCGCTGATTCTCTTCCGGCTGACGCTACCACAAATGTCACGGGAGATTCAGCAGCTTCAATCACTAGCGTTACCAACCAAAACGGTAAAGACATTTCAAATAAAGTTACAAAGAAACAATTTTATAACATTGTAACACAAGACGGTCAGGAATACTACCTCGTTATTGATATGACCTCTACTTTAGAGCAAGGCGATAATGATTTTAACGGTGTTAGTGAGGGTACTGTTTATTTCTTAAAGAGCGTTTCTAATAACGACTTGCTTAACTTCACTAATAGCGGAGAGGACGCAGAAGTTACTCTCGGCTACAATTCCGTAGCTGCTTCTAATATGATTGACGATGATGAAGAGCTTACAGATGAAGAAAGAGCGGGATTAGAAGAAGCAGAGAACGAGGAAAAAGACGATAAGGAAGAGAAAAAAGACGAAAAGAAAAAGTCGGGCGGTAGCTCAAGCCTTATCTTTATTGTACTTATAGCGGTTGCCGTAGTCGTTGTTTTAGTAAAACTTAAAGGCGGCAAAAAAGGCACTATAAAGACTGACGAGGACTTATATCCTGACGAAATCGAAGAAGAGGAAGAAGATTTCTTTAGTGATGATAATTCAAGCGATTTATCGGAGCTTAATGAAGAAGAAGAGGAAGTATAAGGGGGTAATTGCTTATGAAGTTAGTTATTGCAGAAAAACCTAGCGTTGGTCGCTCTATTGCTTCCGTAATCGGTGCAAAAGAGAAGAAAGACAGTTATTTTATCGGAAACGGCTACATTGTTTCTTGGGCATTAGGACATTTAGTTAGCCTTAAAGAGCCTGAAAGCAGTAGTTGGTCTGATTTTGATTCACTTCCTGTTGTTCCTCTTGATAATGAGTTTACGGTATTAGACGCAAGTAAGGGTCAATATAAAGTCTTAAAGTCTCTTATGGCTCGTGATGATGTAGAGTCTTTGGTTTGTGCAACAGATGCCGGGCGAGAAGGAGAAGCTATTTTCAGATACATCTACTATTCAATAGGGTGTAAAAAGCCTTTTGAAAGACTTTGGATTTCTTCTCTTACTGACCAGGCTATCAAAGAAGGTTTTGAACACTTACAAGATGGCAGAAATTATGACAATCTTTATAAATCAGCTCTTTCCAGGGCAAAGGCTGATATGATTGTCGGGTATTCAGGCACAAGGCTTTTCAGCGTGAAATATCAGCAGTATAAGCCACCTCTGTCAATAGGAAGGGTTCAAACACCTACCCTTGCAATGATTGTAAATCGTGAAAAGGATATTGCGGAATTTAAGCCTGAAAAGTATTTCAAAATTCAGTTATCTATTGATAACGGAAAGATTATTGCCATATCTGACAAGATAGGCAAGGAAGATGAAGCAGATAGCGTTGTTTCGCTTGTGAATGGTTCGGATAAGGTTATTTGTTCCTCTGTTAAAGAGGAACAAAAGTCAACGACCGCTCCGAGGTTGTTTGATTTAACGGCTTTACAAAGAGAAGCCAATAAATTATTCGGTTATACGGCTAAAGCTACTTTGGATATTGTTCAGAAGCTTTACGAAGATAAGCTATGTACTTATCCGAGAACGGACAGTCAGTATTTGACTGACGATATGTATGATGATGTAAGCACTTTAATTGACCATATTTCTAATACTGTCTCATTTCTTGGGGGTATTAAGTGCGACAAGGAGATTGAAAAGTGCGTGAATAATAATAAAGTGTCCGACCACCACGCTATTATTCCTACTTTGGAAGTAAAATCAGACACTTTAAGCAAGCTTGACGAAAAATCAGCTAATATTTTAAGCCTTATTTGTACTAGACTTTTATCCGCTACGGCAAGAAAACATCAGTATAAATCGACTACGGCTGAATTTAAAGTAGACGATTATGCTTTTATTGCCAAAGGCAAAGTAGTTACAGATAACGGTTTTAAAGACTTTGAAAACGCTTATCGAGCTTCAAGAAAAGTCGAGAAGGACGAAAAAGAAGAGAAGGAAGAGAAGGTGCAAGAGCTTCCTTCCCTGTCAGAAGGCGATTCATTTTCTGATTTTTCAGCAGAAAAAAAAGAAAAATGGACTAAACCTTCTCCGCACTATAATGAAGCGTCATTATTGGCTGCTATGGAGACTGCGGGCAAGGAAGATATTACAGAAGAGGTTGAGCGTATGGGTCTTGGAACGACCGCAACAAGAGCTGCGATTATAGAGAATCTTATTTCTAAGGGGTATCTTAAACGAGATAAGAAGAATCTTCTTCCAACGGATAGAGGAATGAATCTTATAAAGATTGTTCCTGACAAGTTAAAAACTCCTTCAATGACCGCTGAATGGGAGAATAAGCTTTCTTTGATGGCGAAGGGTCAGTATTCGGATAAGGACTTTATTTCAGAAATAACCGATTTCACGGCTTTAATCGTGAATGAATTGAAGGACAAGAAGATTACCGACAATCCTTTTCCTGTTTCAAGCGAAGCTTCGGAAAGTGTTGGAAAATGTCCTGTGTGCGGTGCAGAAGTTAAAAAAGGTAAATTTGGATTTTACTGTACCTCAAACAACAAGGGCAATACTCCTTGCGGTATGAATGTCGGCAAGGTTTTCGGCTATGAGCTTTCAAAGAATCAGATTGAAGGTCTTTTAAGCGGAAAAGAGATTAAATATACCCGTAATGGTTTTGAAAACACCGTATATTCAGAGGTTGAGCCTTATGAATATAACGGAAAGAAGGGTTATCAATGGAAAACCAAAGGCACAAAAAAATAGTGTCTCATAATGAGACACAGAAAGGAGAATGTTTATGTCTTTTAAAAGAATAATCGCCTTTTTACTCATATTTGCTTTAGTTTTTACTTCGGTCAATATCCCCGGTAAGGTTGTCAAGGCTTATGATTATGATTATAACTATGTTGACAACTATTTTAATGAGGTTGGGTATAGACCGTACTATGATGATACGAGGACTTTAGACGAAGCAAAATATGATTATGTCGGCAGTTTTTCATCTAATATGGGAGATACTTTTCCGGCTGACTTCTATTATTCGACTTATAAAAAGGCGAACAGTTTAGGAATTGCAGAAAAACAAGCCATAACTCCGCTTAATAAAGAACAGTATAGCACTTTACCTTATAATGTGGACTTTATTAAGACGAAAAAAGGCTTATCAGAGGAAGAAGCAATTGCCTGGCTTCAAAAAGATTTTGAGGACAACAAAGTTAATCAAGATGTTTTTGCCAACCTTAGAAGCTCGTCAACCTTTTATTATCACAATAAAAATAATTATAGTTCGTCAAAGAGTACAATCAGCGGAAATAATTTAATGCTTGTAGATGTAGGCGATACCGTCTGCACCAAAATGGTTGTTAATTGTGAAGATTGCTCACAGATTTCTGATTATTGTATGGCTTATTCAACTAATCTTAAAGAATTTAGCTTCACAAACTTAAATTATGCGTCAGGCGTTTCTTTTGCCAAAGGTTGCTGTTATGGTTGCACAGGTCTTAAATACCTAAGTTATCCTTCAGGAGAATCTCCGTTAAGGTTTGAAGATTTTGCTTTCGCAAATTGTTCTTCTCTTGTTCATATTATGGGTAAAGACGGAATGACAGAGGTTGATGTGAATTTCATAAACTCGACTTATGACGATTCTTACTCTTATGGCAAGTTTGCTTTTGCGGGGTGTACGGCAGTCACTTCAATAAATATCCTTAGCGACAATGTATTTTTTGACGATTACGCTTTCGGACAGTCAGGAATAAAATACATTGGTCTTTATGATTATGTCGGTAGTGATGTGAATACGGAGTATTTAGAGAGGGCAAGACATTTAGTTGCAAATGCTAACTCAAACTTCTCCGACAAGGCTTTTGATAGCGTTTCGGCTACTCGTATTTATACGGGGCATAAGGATATTTACGATGTTTTAAACGCTAACTATTCAGACGGCTTAATTGCCACAAAAAAATTAGCGGTTGCAAACATCAGGGTCACTTATGATTCCAAGGACACCACAAGCGGTACAATGGAAGATGTTGTTATCAGATATAACAACGATACTTATACCATTGTAAATAAATTTAAGAAAGACGGTTACACCTTCTTAAATTGGGAGAATGACGAAGGTGCAGAGTTTCAGGACATTTATAATGCTCCGCATAATGGTGTTGATTGGATAGACGGTCTTAATGTCTATAATGGCTTAACATCAATAAGACCCGTATGGGAAGCTAATCTTTATACGATTACTTATTATCTTAATGGCGGTGTTGTTGCAGAGAATACAGAGCTACCAACTACTAGAAGTTATGGCGAAGCTATAACAACCCTTCCTGAACCGATAAAGGTCGGTAACGACTTCTTAGGTTGGTTCGAGGACGCAGCTCTTACGATTCCTTTTAACGGAATCCCCGCAACAGATACATCTAATCATACCTATTATGCAAAATGGAGCAAGCATGACATTACAATCACTTATGTCCTTGACGGTGGTACAAACAATCCCAACAACCCTACAACAGTTGCCGATAATGTGACAAGATTTCGTTTACTTCCGGCAACAAGAGAGGGTTATGAGTTTATTGGTTGGTCAACAAGCGATAAAGAGGAAGATATTATCACATACTACCAGGGCAGTATGGGTGATGTAACCTTAACGGCTCTATGGAAAACGGCTCAATATAAGCTCCATTTTGTTCTTAACGGTGGTGATTCTTCAAGTGTAGAACTTCCTGAATACCACACCTACGGAGAAGCGATTGTTGAGCTTCCTTCTCCTACGAGAGTAGGCTATAAATTTGTTGGTTGGTATGAGGACGAGAATTTGACAAAAGAGTTTTCAGGGATTCTTGCTTCTGATAAGGTTGAGCATACTTATTATGCGAAATGGACGGAAAATAGCTCTTTTGTTATTACTTACCACCTAGAGGGTGGAATAAATAACCCTAAAAACCCTCATATTATGACTGCTGACGATGGTAAAATCTATCTTCTGCCCGCTACAAGAGAAGGTTATGACTTCGGTGGTTGGACTACGGGCGAAAATGACAACTTAGTTACTTATGTAACTGCTGCTATGGGAGACCTTGACCTTTATGCAATTTGGAGTACCGCAATTTATTCAATAACCTATGAATTAAATGGTGGTACTGATGAAGGTATCACATTACCGACCGAGCATAAATATGGCGAAGCCATAAGCTCATTAGCTACACCAAAAAGAGTTGGCTACGACTTTGGCGGTTGGTATGAGGACGAAGGACTTACAATTCCATTTAGCGGAATATCAACTACGGATAAGAACGACCACAAGTATTATGCAAAATGGAATAAGCACGACATTACAATCACATATATTTTGAATGGTGGTGTAAATGCTTCCGAAAATCCGACCTCTTTATCTTCTAATTCAAGTCGTGTTGAATTAAAAGACCCTGTTAGACCAGGATATGATTTTACGGGTTGGACGAGGTTAGCAAGCGGTGATTCAAGCAGTAACGCAAGCAACGATAAAGTTACCTTTATTCTAGCTGCTGACGGAGACCAAACTTTAGTCGCTAATTGGGAGCCACATACATATAGCATTACTTATGAGCTTTCAGGTGGCGAGATTGTTTCAGGAGACGCACCAACAAGCTATGTCTACGGAACTACAACATATTTGCTTATTTCTCCCGTAAAGACGGATTGTAGCTTTTATGGTTGGTTCTTAGACCAAGACTTTAAAACAAGAGTCTATGAAATATCCGATACGATGTACGGAGATTTAACGCTTTTTGCTTGCTATGATGATACGGTATCATCATTAGACATTCCTGAAAAGGAAGGTTATAGATTCGTGTCTTGGGTTGACAAAGAAGGTAACGAAATAGCGGGTTCTGAAAAGATTAGCGATTATGTTGACAACATATTTGCAAGGTATCTTGATATTCGTTGGACTACCTCAAAAAAAGGTTCTGATGATTACATTACGAATCTCGTGCAATGCTATGATTGGTACTCTAAAAAAGAGAAGAGCGGAGACAAGGCTTCTTTAACCGCTCCGGCATTTGACGGCAGTTTTACCGTTTATGGTGTTAATGACGGCTTTGTTACGAAAAATAATGCTTCTGTCAATATTTCGGGTGCTATTACATCTGTTAGTCTGACTAAGGACGGAAAGAAGATTGACCTTGATAGCTCCTATTTCGATAACCGACAGAGCGGAGAGTATTTTAAAGGATATACCTGTGATTCTTCAGGTATCTATACACTTACGGTTACAAGCTCTACGGCTTCAAAAACCATTATATTTATGGTTGACAAGGCTTCGCCTGTTGTTAAGGCTTCAGCGATAAATATTGTTACTGCTCACTCAAGGGTAAAGAGTAACAAACACACGAAGAATGTATTTAAAAAAGGCAATAAAACAGTCGTTACAACTATTTACAAAAAGAAAAAGACAGTTGTTACAACCAAAGCCAATACATTCAAAGTTACTCAAAACAGAAGAATGTATGTGAACAAAGTGAAAAAAGGCTCAAAAACTATTCAGGATAAAGCTAAATTCACTTGGTCGGATAGTGTTGCGGGGGTTTCATCTATCTACATAAACGGAAAGAAGCTTAGTGATAAGCAAAAAGAAAAGGGATATTGCTATCTGACGAAACACAAGACCTATAAGATTAAGGTCTATGACTATTTAGGTAATCTTACATCGCACTCTTTGATTGTATCAAAAAAGAAAGATGTTACTCTTCCGAGTGCCAATGTAAAGAACGGAAAGACCTATTATGCTCCTTGTACTTTGGTAGCTAAAGATAAAAGCGGTATTAAAAAGATTACTGTGACGGATTCACATAACTTCAAAAAAACCGTCAAGAAATCTAAATACAGATTTACTTCTGCCGGTTCTTATACTATCAGAATCACGGACAAAGTAGGCAATTATAGGACACTAAAAATCAAGTTAATTAAAAAGAAAAAATATTAGGAGGTTTATTATGAAGAAGAAATTGTTTTCTTTATTACTCGTTTTTGCGATGATTGCACCTTTTTTCAGCTTTGAAACAAGCGTAAAGGCTGCAAGCTCTATTGCTAACGGTCAACTTGACTGTACTAGCGGAGCGGTGTTTTGGAACATTGATTCATCAGGGGCATTGACCTATTCAGGAGCTGGCGTTCTTTCCGCTTACACAACCCTGACGGACTTTAAGTTATCATCTTTCGGTCTTACTGAAAATACGATAACTTCCATTGACACTAGAGGAACTAACATTGTCTTATCTGCGGTCAGCGATTCTTTGTTTAGCGGATATGAAAACTGTGAGAGTATGGATTTATCAGGACTTTACACGGCTAATGTAACATCTTTCAAGTCGATGTTCAAAAACTGTAAATCATTACAGACCTTGGATTTGTCAAAATTCAATACATCTTCTGCCGTGAATATGGAGAGTATGTTTGAAGGGTGTACCCGTTTAAAGGCTCTTGATTTAAGTTCTTTCAATACCGAAAATGTTACTTCTATGGCTTATATGTTCAAGGACTGCACAAGCCTTACGGGTGTTAATCTTACTACTTTTTCAGGAAATAAGGTTAAGAATATGACTGAAATGTTTAAGAATTGCTCTAAGATTCCTACTATCAACCTTTCATCGCTCTATACCCGTGAACTTGACGCTATGACAGGAATGTTTGACGGTTGTTCTTCATTGACTAACCTCAATGTGACAAATCTCTTAACATCAGGTGTATCCGATATGTCTAATGTATTTAATGGCTGCGTAGCCATTCAAACACTTGACCTTAATAATTGGAATACCATTTCGGCTACTAATATGAACAATATGTTTAATGGTTGCGCTAACCTTAAATATCTCGATATATCAAAGTTTAGCTTTGATAAGGTTAAATATAACACCTTTATGTGGTCGCTCGTTGACAATTTACAAAGAATTGTAACTCCTGAGAAAGAGTTTCAGCTTCCAAAGGTCAATAGCAATGAAATATGGGTTGATGATGACAGAGTAGTGCATTACTCTTTGGAAAAAATGACGAAGCATACTACTGTTGTTAGAGCAAAGGACACTTACAAGATAACTTATGTTACTAAAGGCACTTTAAAAGATGTTTCTGCTACCTACAATGTTAAAACAGGACTTCTTAATCTCGGTTCTAGCTCACTTGCACTTCATACATTTAAGAGTTGGTGTACCGATAAGGAGCGTACCTTTCCTATCACAAGGATAGAACCGGGTACTTATGGGGACATTACTCTTTATGCAAACTTTGAACACCCTTGGAATAACGGTGTAATCATCAAACAACCTACTTATACAGAGGACGGAATGAAGATGTACACTTGTACTTCTTGCGGAGAAATTAAGTATGAGGTTATTCCTAAATTGATTACTTCTTCAAATGGTTTGCCCGCTCAAATCAATGAGACCGTTGTTAATCGAACAGTCATTAACGAGACTGTTATCAATCCTTCTGCTGACGCTACATCTGCTAATGCCGTTCCTACGGTCGGTAATTGTAAGATTAAGTCGGTTGTAAGAACTAATAAGGCTCTTACGGTTAAGTATAGCAAGGTTTCAGGAGCGACAGGCTATCAGGTCAGCATTTCGACAAAGAAAAGCTTTGCCAAGAAGTATAGGACTACTTACACAATCTCTTATAAGTCCTTACCTTCTAAATTTGTTAATGCTTCCATTTCTTCAAAACATCAAAAGAAGATTAAAAAATGTGTAGGCAAGAAGTTAAAGAACGGCAAGAAGTATTATATCCGTGTCAGGGCATTTAAGTATTACAAGGACGATAAAGGCACTAATCAGAAGGTCAACGGTAAATGGAGCAAGATTTCCATTAAGACACCTAAGAAATGGACTACCAAATCAACTACATATACTTATAACTAGGAGGGATATTATGGATAACGAAAGAGAAGAGAATCTTGTGTCTCATAATGAGACACAGGAGGTTGATAGCAAGAAGTTTGATAACTTTCAGGAACAGACTTCAAAGCGAATGAAGTTATTATGTGACCAAATCGCCAGACTTGGCGAGATTGCAGAAAAATCTTCTGTTGATTACTCACAAGAGAATGTTGAGAAGATGTTTGACTATTTAACCGAGAGGTTGAATAGCTGCAAAAAACTATATATGCAGAAGTTTGATAAGAAGAAAAACGAGGAATTTGATTTTAAATTCTGATTATCGACTCTTAATTTCATAGGACACAGGAAACTGTGTCCTTTTGTTTTACAAAGAAAGGAGACTTTTAAATGCCTGTAATGGATAAACAACCTAGCGACAAGTGGCTTGAAGCGACTAAAGCATTAAATGAAACATTAGAAGAAATGAAAAATGACCCGGAAGTATTTAAAAAGATTTTAGATACGGGTTCTAATGTTTACAGATATTCATTTAATGAGCAGGTTCTTATTGCAAGACAAAACGCTGACGCTACTGCCTGTGCTACCTATGCACAATGGAATAATCCTATGAAGTGTGCAATCAAAAGAGGTTCTAAGGGTATAGCATTGCCACAAAATGACGGTTCATTAAAGTATGTATTTGATGTTTCACAAGTGGTTAAGGCTAGACCTGATAGTATTTTGCCTAATAGATGGGAATTTGACAAAGACAGAATGACCAAAGATGTTTTTTCTGCTTTAGAAAAGGAATACGGCTCTTTAGAGGGGTTGCGTCTTGATACTAAGATTATGAATCTCGCTAAGAACTTTGCGAGTGAAATGAAAAATGATATTACAGATATTCTGATTACCAACGATTTAACTCCTGATATGCCTATTACTCCCGAAGTGATTGACAATATCGAGAAGGGTATGGCTTCCATAATGGCTTATGAAATTATGAGTAGAATGGGGATAGATACTTCTATTCAGGAGAAAAAGGGCAATATTGATTTTAGTGTTTTTAATGACCTTAATATCGACACTATGACAACTATGGCTTCTGCCATTTCTAGGGAAACGGGCGATGTTTTGCGATTTATCGGTAAAGAGGTTACTAAGCTTGAAATGGAGCTTGGAATAGATAAAGAAAGAGAGGTAAAAAATAATGACAGAGATAACTTACAGACAGGAAGGGGATTATCTTCTTCCGAACTTAAAACCAATGACCTCGCTCAAAATGCGTCATTGGGGAATGAAATGGATAAAACTAATGGAGCAGAACAGTTATCCGTTAATGCAGACGCTAATGGCGAACGGAACACTATGGGAGAGAGCTTATCAGAAGCAGCTATCAGCGGAAGCAACGGAAGAGAAGATGATGAAAGAGCTGACAGAGAAATATCAGGTGACAAACGAGCTGAAGAACAGCAATCCGATTCTTTGGGCGAGACAAATGCAGAGAATCAAGCAAGAGATAACGAGCGTAATAATGGAAGAAATCATAACCCTATAACTATTATAGGATATGAACGAAAGACACTTACAGATATAGAAAATCCCTCTATTCCTTCACAGTCGGAGCAGATGGGAAATATCCTTGCAAATGATAATGAGATACCTTCTAATATCAAAAATGCTTTAAATGTGCTTTTTTCTTCAATTTCTGACGAAGCAAAAGCGCAGATAACACAGGTTTTAGAGAATGAAAATGCTTCTTCGGTTATAGCCAATACTTTAGCGGTAGAATCTCCTATTATTGATGATAAGTCTGACGGTATCACTATTCAGACTAATCAGAACGATGATATTTCGCTTTCTTGGGAGAGCTTGACCGATGTTGTTAAAGATAACGACATTATTGAGCCTGTTCCCGATAAAACAATAACAAGGGAAGAAGGCATTGCTCTTTCTAATAATCTTAGCAGCGAATTGGCTGATTCACTTAATGATAAAAGGAATATACCTTTTAATGATTTTTCATATAATGGTATTTCTGCTGAATCAGGCAAAATTGCTCTTAGTAATGTGAGCATAAGGTCAGGTGTTATGCCTGATTCAACAACAGAGGAAGCCGTTAAGTCTGACTTAGAAGCAAGATTCAGATTTACAGAGTATGACAATGACAACAATATACTAAATTCTCATACGCTTAATGTAAAAGGGTATGATGATATTAAAGATTTTGTTGATTATATATCAACTAAAAACAAGGAAATGGAGATTTCTCCTGATTTTGTTCCTATGGTTACGGTTGAATGGTCGGAAGCTGCCGGACTTCCTGACGGACTTCGTATGCCTTTACATCAGGCTGACGAGCTTTTCAAGGAAAAAGACCTTTATGCCGTTGAACAGTATGGAACAGAGGGCAGTTACGACAAAACTAAGTTTGAATTGCTTTTCAATGATAACGGAGAGCTTAAAACTTATGAGGGCAGACAGGACTTTGGCGATGGAGACGGCTCCTTAATCGACCATATAACTCAAGAATTAGATTATATAGCTGAAAAATATCCCGATGAATATAAAGCTACCAGGGATATGTTAGTGCCTTATCTTAATTTACACAAAAATTTAAGTGAGCTTGAGGAACAAGTTAACACTTATAGCGGAGATAATACCGCAAAGGTAAACGAAGTAACCGACTATATCAAGGCTGCAAGAACGGCTCTTAATAATAGCGGAGATATACCTGAAATGCCGGATATTTCATTTTTGGCAAAATCAGAGGTAAAAGAAATGTCGCAAAGCGACATAGAATCTTTCGATAAAAAACTTGATGATACGCTTGGTGTAGAGAGACAGGCATACCCTGATACGGAATTCAAAGGAACTATAACCGTTGACGGTGTAGATATTTCATACGAGGACGGAGTTTCTGCGGACTTTTATGTCCATACCTATGGTAATGAGCATAACAATTCTGACAGGAAGGATTCGACGATACATCTTGAAGGTCAGCAAGTGTTTGATTTTGTCGAAAAACAAGATTCGCTTCCAATCGCTACCGATGTTCCTGAAGAGAATCTTATAACTCAGAAGAGTATCGAAGTATCTATTGAAGATGATAATAGGCTTGCTCTTGAAAATCTTCAAGTCGGAGATATGTTCTCTATGATGGATAGAGAAGGTTATCAGAATATTTATGAAGTAACAGAAATGATGGGCGATTTCTCTGTTCAATTAGATGTTGTGAGCGGAAACCCTACTCTCAGTGGTCAATCATTTTATGGTAATTGGAAGGAACAGTTACTTGCCCAGGCAGAGAAAGCGGATTCTCCGATAACAATACTCGGCAAAGAGGATATTATAAAACAGGAAGTCGCTAAAGATAACTTAGCGGATATTTTAAGGACGGGTAGTAACAACGAGACCTCTAAAGGAAATATCTTTGAGTATGCAATTCGTCATTTAGATGATGTATATTCTGTTGCGGAGTTTATGAGGAATGAATATCAGACAACTAATAAGGGTTTTAGCTTTAATGCTCCTGACAATTCCGAAACGGTTGATGTAGCTTGCACATTCAATGAGCAAGGTTTAAGTATGGGTATCGGTCACGAAGCTCTTGATAATGCGTTTGCTACTTATTCTTGGGGAGAAATTGCAAAGAACACCATTGATTTGATTAAAGAAGGGGAATATCTCACAAAGGACGAGAGCGTTTTTACGAGTGAGGACTTATCTAAGAAAATTGCCGAGGATATTGCTTTAACTTTTAAAGATAATGAGATTTATCCTGACGATTTAGGCTTTAATCATCGTATGGACGAAAGAGGTAATCATTATTCTGACGGTGTTCCTACCGTGACGGAACGCATTAACGAAATGCTTAACGATTCGGAAGGTATAAAGAATGTTAAAAGCATTTTGGAGAATACTCTTTCTGACCTTAAAGATGGAAAGATAGAAGAAAGATTCAGTTTTGAATCTCGCATAGAAAACTTAATTGATAATATCAATGAGTTTGCTTTGCCTGTTGCCGATGTTCCTGAACAATCAGCAAAAGAAATGATTGAAGAGTCATTTATTACTGATAATGAAATAGACAACAGATTAAGGAGAGCGCCAATATCTGGTGGAGAGGATAGAATTTATAATGCTTTTACTAATGATGATTTATCGCTAAAAGACAAAGCAGAACTCTTAAAAAATGAGTATGGAATGGGAGGACACGGTGCAAATGGCGGTTCATCTGTAAGTTATGACGCAAAAGGATTTAGTATTTCAAAAGGCGTTACTCCTCACAGTAGCAATTATTCCGATACTGCACTTAAAATCAATCTTACTTGGAATGACGCAGCAAAGAGGGTTCAGAAGCTCGTTGATGAAGATAAATATTTCATAAGACCGAAGGTAAATGATTCTCCAAAGTTTAAAATCTATCAGATTAAAGACGGAGAGGAATATCGTGACGCAAGGTTTGAGAACTTTGCAAGACTTGAAAATAACAATATTAAGCTCAACATTGATGATTATGACCTTAAATATGAGAGTGATTATCCTGATAATCTTCGTAACGAAGAAAATTTGAATGTTCTTGAAAGTATTTTTGAGAAATTCAATATTGATAGACCTGACGATTTTAAGGGTCATTCTCTATCTGTTAGTGATGTAGTGGTGCTTACAGATGAATATGGAGAAGATAAAGCCTTTTTCTGTGATAGCTTTGGTTTTAGAGAATTTCCTGAGTTTTTGCTTGAAAAGGAATTGCCGGAGCAAGAACAGGAAATTGTTGAAAGCATTACAAATGAAGAGCCTACTCTTCAATGGAATGTTGTTCACGACGCTGACGGAGAGAACGGAGAGCCTACAACTTGGGCGGCAGAAATAAATAGTGACGAACACGGTCAATTTGCTTGGATTGAGAATCAGGAACAGGGGTATGTTGTTACTGTCGGAGAGGGTGTAGAATTAGGCTCTTTTTCAACACTTTCCGAAGCACAGGACTTTGTTCAGGACGAGCTTGTAAATGAGACCTCTGTTGACCGTTCTGTTACTAAAGCAGAAGATTTGACAGTTGGCGATATGGTAATGCTGCCACCTCAAAAACTGACTAATTCTGACGGTAAAACTATGGAATTTCCGGCAGAAAAGGCTACTGTTACAGATGTATCATCTGAATGGATTTCTTTTAAGACAGAAAAAGGAGATACAACCTCTTCTACTCCTAAAAGTCTTAATCAAGAAGGTTTTGAGTTTCTCGGTCACGATGAAAGTCTTGATAAAGCAGAGCTTTCTTCTGACGAGCAGTATTTAGCGGATATGGATATATCAGAGCTTGCTCAAAAATTCGCTAAGAGTGCTTTATCTTATGATGAGCTTGAATCTCTCGGTTTCGCTTTTAATGAGTGGGACGGAGAGCAGCACCCTATGTTTAACGAAAATTTCTTATACGGCAAGAATCTTAACGGTAATGAGCTTATCAATCTTGCTTATAGGTTTAAAGATGGCTTTGAAGATGGAACAGACCAAGAATTTAGATTTGACCGTGACCTTGCTCTTGGAATAATGGGCGAGAGCGGACGGTTTAATGCTGACGGGATAAACAGTCCTGAACTTACCTATGAATTTAATAACGGCAATTTCGTAATAACTACCAACGAATTGTCTGATTTTAGTCGTGAAGTGCCTATGTCAATGGTTGCTGATTCTGTTTTAAGAATGGCTAAAGAAGAATATGAGAGAAATAATGAAAAAGCTCAAGAGCATATTCCTGATAAGACAGAAGAAGTGTCTCATAATGAGACACAAAAATCTGTGACAGAGCATAAGTCTCATACCAACTTTGTCATAAAAGATGATTCTCTTGGTGAGGGTACTCCAAAAGAGAAATTTGAAATGAATCTTGAAGCAATCAAGGCTCTAAAATCTATTGACGAGCCTGACAAAACCGCAACAGACGAGGACAGAGAAAAAATGTCAAAGTATGTCGGTTGGGGCGGTCTGTCCGATGTTTTTGACGAAAGAAAGACAGACGGTTGGGTTGCTTCCGCTAGAGAAGAATTAAAGCAGCTTCTTACGGAAGATGAATACAAAAACGCAAGAAGCTCAACGCAAGACGCTTTTTACACTTCTCCTACAATCATTGATTGTATTTATGAAAAATTAGAGGATATGGGATTTAAGGGTGGTTCTGTTTTAGAGCCTTCATGTGGTGTTGGTAACTTCATAGGAAGAATGCCCGAAGAAATAAGGGATAATGTGAAGGTATCAGGTGTTGAGCTAGATTCCATTACGGGACAGATTGCTAAAGAATTATATCCTCAATCTGATATTCAAATTAAAGGATTTCAGGATACTAAGTTTTCAAACAATACATTTGATGTTGCAATCGGTAATGTACCATTTGGCAATAAGAGCGTTTACGATAAAGATTATAAAAATCAGAATCTTATGATTCACGATTACTTCTTTAATAAAGCACTTGACAAGGTTAAACCGGGCGGTGTTGTTGCTTTCATTACTTCTAAAGGCTCACTTGACAAAGCAAATGGCAAAGCAAGAGAAATGCTTGCAGAAAAAGCAAACTTCTTGGGAGCTGTCAGGTTGCCAAATACTGCTTTCAAAAAAAATGCCGGAACAGAAGTTACTTCGGACATTATTTTCTTACAGAAAAAAGAGTTTCCTTCAAAGGACTTAGAGGAACAGAGCTTTATTAAGACAGGAAGAACGGATAATGGCATTGAAATGAATCAATACTTTATCGAACACCCTGAAATGATATGTGGAAAAATGGAGCTTGTGACAGGACGGTTCGGTATGGAAAGCTCTTGTATTCCTGATGAAAGCAAACCTTTAAAGGAGCAGATACAAGAAGCGTTAAAGAATATCAACGGCAAGATAGAGCCTACTATTGAGAATGTTGATATTGAGGATACCATTGAAAAATCAACAGTCATTAACGCAGAAGAAGCAAGAGGATATTCTTATATACTTGATGAAAACGACAGAGTTTTCTATAAGACGGACGGAGACCAGGCTTATCTTCAAGAGGATTTATCAAAAAAAGCCGAAGAAAGAATCGTCGGAATGGTTAAGTTGCGTGATGTAACTTATGATTTGCTTGACTTACAGACTAAGCCCGAAACAACAGACGCTCAAATAAAAGAAAAACAATCAGAATTAAAGTCTGTTTATGATGATTTTGTTAAGAAAAACGGAAGAATAAATGAATCAGCGAATGAGAGAGCTTTTAGAGAAGATGATTCGTATTATCTTATAGCTTCTTTGGAATTAACAGACGAATCGGGAAAGTTTAAAGGTCTTTCTAATATTTTTACTGAAAGAACGGCAACACCTATTACCGTTATTGAGAGCGTTGCCAATGCACAGGACGCTTTAGCTGCGTCCATTAGTCAAAAGGGAAATGTAGACTTTGAGTATATGGAAAGCATTTCTGATATATCGGTTGATTCATTAAAAGAAGAGCTTGTCGGTATTGAAGTTTTTAAAAATCCTGCAAACGGAAGGTATGAGACTAATGACGAATATCTTTCAGGTAATGTTAGAAAGAAACTTGAAATTGCTAAAGACGCAGTAGAGAACGGCAATGATGAATTTCGTGTTAATGTGGAAAATCTTGAGAAGGTTATACCGATTGACATTCCACCTCAAGATATTTCTGTCAGGCTAGGAGCTTCTTGGATTCCGAAAGATGTAATAAAGGATTTTATGCAAGATGTCCTTAATGTTCCTAACTATCTTCTTCACTCATACAATGAAGAGAGGTCTAAACCTAGAATAAATGTGGAATATGAGGAATTTAATTCAACTTGGCATATTGATAAAGGTAGATATTCCAATATTGAGATAGAAACGACCTATGGTACTCCTGATAGGTCAGGATTTGAAATATTGGAATCCTGTCTTAATCTCCG
>OCVV011330385.1_pt1 | contig 33037 bp, 36 predicted proteins | sample 1539721 | NCBI WGS metagenome assembly OCVV01 (sample SAMN02144230, study PRJEB22623) | gut metagenome | biome: sheep rumen | host: Ovis aries | place: New Zealand | reverse complement strand
ATCATATAAAATATGTTCAATTTAAAAGAGTAAATTAAAAAATATAACCCCACACATTAAAAAATAGTAATTTTTAACAATCATAAAAATTAAATATACAATTTTCAAGTAAACGCCACATCACATTAAAAGAATACAATACCATAATTAATATTAAATACTGATTATATAATCTTATATATCAATTAAAAATTTTTAATTAAAAATAAGAGGTAATTACTATGTATAATAAAATCTTATTACCAACAGATGGTTCAAAAAATTCAGAAAGAGCTATAGCTCATGCTTTAACAATTGCAGAGTTTGAAGATGCTGAAATTGTAATTTTAAATGTTGTAGATAGTGTTTACTTAACTGGATTACCAGAAGAAGATTTGATTACAAAATCTGAAATGATTCTTGAGGAAGAAAGTAAAAAAGTTACTTCAAGAGTTGAATCTATTATTAAAGAAATTGAACAAGAAAAAGGTTCAGAGGGTAAAGACATAAAAATCAGCACAAAAACTATTGAAGGTAATGCTGCAGATGTTATTCTTAAAACTTCTGAAAGTGAAGATATCGATCTGATTGTAATTGCAAGTAGTGGAAAACATATGCTTGACAGATTCCTTTTAGGCAGTGTTACTGAAAAAACCGTCAGACATACAAAAGTACCTATCCTTGTAATTCCTAATGAGGAATAACTTCTTTTTTTATTTTTTTTTATGTGTAAATTTTTTCGTAGAATAAAAAATTAATAAAATTGTAAGTTATAACTTATAAGAAATAAGTTATAATCAAGGAATATTACACAATAGAAATTCCGGATGAAGTTAAACAAGCATAATACGAATAAAGATAATAAATTTATTATAACTTATAACTAAGTAAGTAATAATTTATAACTTATTAAAGTATAATAAGTAAAGAAAAAATAAAAACAATGAAAAAGAGATAATTAAATATTGCTAATTATTTATTATTTAAGATAATTATCACGATTAACTTATAACAATAAAAAATTGTTTATGGAGGAAATACTTTGGCATATGAAGGATATCTCAAAGAATTTCTGGAATTATCCGACATAGACGTTGGAGACATAGTACGAGTAACAAAAACCAACATAGAACATGAAGGAATGTTACTTGAAAAACCAGATTATTCAAATGAAAATACAATTATTATAAAATTAAGCAGTGGATATAACATTGGAATCGATGTTAAAAACGCAAAGATAGAAAAAATCAGGGACGGAACAAAACCTAAAATAGAACTTGACCCTGTTGACAAACAGTTAAGTGATGATAAATATAATCTTTCCATCCTTTCAACAGGTGGTACAGTTGCAAGTGTAATTGATTATAAAACCGGAGCAGTTCACCCCGCATTTACTGCTGATGACCTGCTAAGAGCAACCCCTGAATTAGTGGATTATGCAAACATAAACGCTAAAGCAATATTCAATATTCTTAGTGAAAACATGAATCCACAGTACTGGAAAGAAACTGCAGAAGCAGTATTTGATGAAATTAATAATGGAGCAGACGGAGTTATTATAGCTCACGGTACAGATACCATGCATTATACTGCTTCAGCACTTAGTTTTATGATAGATTCCCCAGTACCTATTGTTTTAACAGGTGCTCAAAGAAGTTCTGACAGACCTTCAAGTGATGCTTTCACAAACCTGATGGCATCAGTTGTTGCAGCAAAATCAGATGTAGCAGAAGTAACAATATGTATGCATTCATCAGAGGATGATCCTACATGTGCACTACACCGTGGAACAAGAGCACGTAAGATGCACACATCACGTCGTGATACATTTACAAGCATTAATATGGATCCGATTGCAACAATAGAAAACAATACCATAAAAATCAATGATGATGAGGTAAGCTACACAAAAAGAGGAGATGTTGAATTATCATTGAATAATAACCTTGCAGATAAAGTTGCTTTGGTAAAAATGTATCCTGGTATAGACTCTGAAATAATAGATATTTACACTGACAAAGGATATGAAGGTATAGTTCTGGAAGGTACAGGTCTTGGTCATTGCAGTGATGAAGTTATTGACAGCGTAGCTCGTGCTACAGAAGATGGAATTCCTGTTGTTATGACTTCACAGTGCATTTTCGGAAGAACAAATATGAACGTTTACAGTAGCGGTCGAAGACTACTTAATAGTAACGTTATTCCAGTAAGTGACATGCTTCCGGAAACAGCTTATACCAAGTTATTATGGGCTGCAGGTCAAAGTGATGATATGAATGAAATACGTAGGATTATGCAAAGTAATCTTAAAGGAGAAATGGATACTACATTATCTCAAAACTACTTCATAAAAAATTAGGGGAAAATAATATGTCCGAAGATAAATTCGATTATAAAGAATTAGGATTAAAGATGGGATTAGAAATTCACCAACAGTTGGATAGCCAGACAAAACTATTCTGCAGATGTCCAAATTCTTTAACAGACAAGAAACCAGAACGTAAAATATATCGTAGACTTAGACCGACACAAAGTGAACTTGGTGAAATAGACAGAGCAGCATATGAAGAATCACAACGTAACTTACAGTTTGTATACGAAGCTTATAATCACCATACATGTCTTGTTGAAGCTGATGAAGAACCTCCTGCAAAATTAAATCAGGAAGCTGTTGATATTTCAATTATCCTTGCAAGTCTCATGAACATGACTGTGGTTGATGAATTCCATACAATGCGTAAACAGGTTATTGATGGAAGTAACACAAGCGGTTTCCAAAGAACAGGTATACTTGCAACAGACGGTTATGTTGAAACAGAATTCGGTAACGTTACTATTGAAACATTAGGTCTTGAAGAAGATGCTGCACGTCGTATCGGTGAAGAAGAAGGAAAAATTGTGTTTAGACTTGACCGTTTAGGCATTCCTTTAGCCGAAATCACAACTTCCCCTGATATGCATCATCCAAAACAGGTTCAGCAGGTAGCATATCAACTTGGTCAGATATTAAGAAGTACCAAAGTTAAAAGAGGACTTGGTACCATAAGACAGGATCTTAACATATCCATCAGAGAGGGTGCAAGAATAGAAGTTAAAGGTGTTCAGGATTTGGAACTTATGCCTACTCTTGTGGAAAATGAAGTCCAAAGACAATTGAATCTGATTGATATTGCAAAAGAACTTCAAAAACGTGGAGCTAAAGTTGAAACATGCATTTATGATGTAACAAAATTACTTGAAAACACAGAGTCAAAAGTTGTTAAAGGTATTCTTGAAGAAGAAAATAGTGGTGTTTTAGCAATAAAACTTAAACATTTTGCCGGATTAATAGGACGAGAAGTTCAGCCAGGCAAACGTTTAGGAACAGAATTTTCTGAACACGGAAAGAAAATGGGTGTTTCAGGACTCTTCCATACTGATGAATTACCAAACTATGGTATTACCCAGGAAGAAGTGGATACAATAAGAAATGATTTGTTATTAGAAGATGATGATGCATTCATACTCGTTGCAGGACCTAAAGACAAGGCACATAATGCATTGAATGAAGTTATTGAAAGAGCTACTGATGCTATTCAGGGTGTTCCTGAAGAAACAAGACGTGCACAGGACAATGGTAACACAGAATATATGAGACCGTTACCAACAGCAAGCAGAATGTATGTTGAAACAGATATTCCTACAGAAATTATTGACCCTGAAAGAGTTGCAAAGATAGCAGCAAATTTACCTGAACTTCCAAGTGTCAAGAAGGAACGTATACAAAAAGAATATTCATTGAGTGATGAACTTGCAGAACAGTTAGTGCAACGTAACAATGCTGATTTGTTTGAAGAGATTAAGAGAGAACTTCCTGATATGGACGCTACAAAAATAGCTTCGGATATTGTTTCCACAATAAGAGACTTGAAACGTGACGGTTATGATGTAACAAAACTTAACAAGGATGTTCTTGTTGAAGTATTTGCTCTTGTTAATGATGATGTAATTCCTGCTGCTAAGACAGAAGTTATATTTAAAGATGCATGTGAAGATATCAACCCTATGGATTCTGTGAAAAAGAATAATTTGGAAAAATTATCAGAAGATACCGTTAAAGAAGGTATTAAAGAAATTGTTGAAGAAAACAGATCAATGATTGAAGAACGTAAGATGGGTGCTATGGGGCCACTTATGGGAAAAGCTATGGCAAAATTCCAGGGAAAAGCTGATGGTAAAGTAGTTAGTAAACTGTTAACAGTTGAAATACAGAGTATAATCAGTTAGGATTATATTCTCTTTTTAACCTCCATTTTACATTAAAACTTTTTCTACATTATTAAAAATTCTTAAAAATATTATATTATTGAATAATTTGTCAAAAATATTAACTTGAAGAATAACATATATTTAATATTGAAAAATCGAAAAGAAAATAAATGTGATATTATGTATGATTTAATTATAATAGGTGCAGGACCTGCCGGTCTTACTGCAGGTATTTATGCAGGACGTGCCGGTTTAAATACTTTGATTTTGGATAAGGCACAGTGTGGTGGAACTGCAAATACTGCTCCTTTAGTTGAAAACTATCCTGGAATTGATAAAGTATCAGGTATGGATTTGATGAAAAGTACATCCAAACAGGCAAAACAGTATTGTGATATACAGGAATTTGTTATTATAAATAAAGTTGAAAAAACAGACAAATCAGATTACAGTATTGAAACAAATAATGGCGTCTTTTCGTCAAAATATTTATTATTAGCTACAGGTTCTACTCATAAAACATTGGATGTTCCTGGTGTTGAAGAATTTACCGGAAGAGGTGTATCATACTGTGCAGTTTGTGACGGAAACTTCTTTGTTGATAAGGAAGTTCTTGTTGTTGGTGGTGGAAATAGTGCTGCTACTGAAGCATTGTACCTTAAACGTATCGGTGTAAACTGCAGTATAGTACATAGGCGTGACACTTTAAGATGTGACATCAAGCTTCAGGAAGACATTAAGAAAAATAATATTCCTGTTTACTGGAACAGTGAAGTCAAAGAAGTTAAAGGAGATATGCGTCTTGAAGAGGCAGTTATTTACAACAATGCTACCGGTGAAGAAAAATCTGTTAACGTAAGCGGAATATTTATTGCAGTAGGTAACGTCCCTAATAACAAAATAGCACTTGAATTAGGCGTAGAATGTGATGAATCCGGTTACATTATCACAGATGAAAATATGAAAACTAGTGATGATGGTGTTTATGCTGCCGGTGATATAACTGGTGGAATTAAGCAGATTGTTGTTGCTGCAGGTCAGGGTGCTGTAGCTTCTGAAAAAATACAGTATTTACTTATTTAGGATTTAATATGTCTAAGGAAAACTTAAAAAAACAGATAATATCTGATTTGAAAGAGGACTTTCCAGATATTGACGTGGAAACAGATGATGACAATATCATAATTAAGGCGGATGATGATACGTTATGGACTATCTTTGATATTTTATACAAAGGTTTGGATAATGTAGAGTTTAATATGGACAAGGATAATGGAAATCATATAATTATCAATTTATAACTACTAAAGGAGGAATTCAATGAAAAACACTAATGATAAAAGATATATGACAGATCAGCAGATAAGACAGCAAATCATTCAAAACAGGATTGAAACAAAACTACTGGTTTTGGAACCTGTGGGTTATCCTGTTGAAAGTAATTTCATTGAATCTCCACAGATAGAAATAACCAATAAGGAATTGTTTGAAATATATGCAAAAGAACAGTGGAACGGTTATAAGGTACATAAGAATCAGTATATATTTGATCAGAAACTAATGCCTGATTTTGCATTTAAAGTTGCTGAAATAAGGCCTGACAATTCTTATATTACAAATAACACTTCCATTTTAGTGCTGTCACATGAAAATAAGGTGGAACTATTAAAAACTCAGAGAAACATTCACTTTGATGATGTGATTGGTCAACAAAAAGCTAAGGATAAAACAAGGATTATTAGCAGATACTTGGAGGAACCGGAAAAATTCAATGGTTGGGCTCCTAAAAATATATTGTTCTACGGTATGCCTGGTACTGGTAAAACCATGCTTGCACAGGCTTTGGCCAATGAACTGAATGTTAATATTCAGATGATTAAGGCAACCAGTTTAATTGGAAATCATGTCGGTGATGGTTCTAGTCAGGTTCATGAGTTATATAATCAGGCAAGACGCAATAAACCTACTGTAATATTTATTGATGAAATTGATGCTATTGCGTTAGAAAGAAAATATCAGTCATTAAGAGGAGATGTTACTGAAATAGTTAATGCACTGCTTACTGAGATGGATGGTATTGAAGACAATGAAAGTGTGATAACTATCTGTGCTACAAATAACCCATCATTGCTTGATTATGCTGTTAGAAGTAGGTTTGAAGAAGAGATTGAATTTACATTACCTGATGATGATGACAGATTGAAAATTATAAAAATGAATATGGAAACTTTGCCTTTGGAATGCATGTTTAATGTAAATGATTGTGTTGAAAAAACCAAAGGTTTCTCAGGAAGAGACATTAAACATAAAGTTTTAAAAACTGCCCTCCATAAGGCTATTTCTGAGTCAAAAGAAGTAATTGATGATGATGACATTAATTATGCAATAAATGAAAGTCATAAGGACTTTGTTAAAAGTGATGCTATGTTTTCATAGCTTATTTTTTTTATAAAAATTAATTATAAGTTATAACTTTTAAGATATTACTTATTAATAATAACTTATAAAAGACAAAGTTATTAGTTATAATAAAAAAACAGGAATAAAAAAAATCCAAAAATGAAGAACAAAAATTAAACATAAATACCATAAAAAATCAAAAATTAGAAAATTTTTAAAAATAATAATATCACAGTACTAATTTTTAAACAAAGATAATGCAATAATCCTTAAAAAAAATAGATATATATACTATGAAAACATATATAAGAAATAACGGAAACGGAAAGTAGTTTCCTATGTTCTTAATACCAATATGATACTAAGAAAAAATAAATTATTACAAAGGAGAAAAACATCATGTCATATGTTGATGAAGTAATTGAAAAAATTACACAAGAAAACCCAGGTGAACCTGAATTTCACCAAACATTAAACGAAGTATACAAATCCATAGAAGTAGTGGTAGATGCTAATGAAGAACAATACAGAAGAGATGCACTTCTAGAAAGATTAGCAAACCCTGAAAGACAAATCAAATTCAGAGTTCCTTGGGTAGATGACGAAGGACAAGTCCAAGTTAACACAGGATACCGTGTACAATTCAACAGTGCAATCGGTCCATACAAAGGAGGATTAAGATTCCACCCTTCCGTTAACATCGGTATTATAAAATTCTTAGGATTTGAACAAATTTTCAAAAATTCATTAACTGGACTTCCAATTGGTGGAGGAAAAGGAGGATCCAACTTTGATCCTAAAGGTAAATCAGACCGTGAAGTAATGGCATTCTGTCAAAGTTTCATGAACGAATTATACAGACACATAGGTCAAGACCAGGACGTACCTGCAGGAGATATCGGAGTAGGTGGTCGTGAAGTAGGTTACTTATATGGACAATACAAAAGATTAACCAAACAATACGAAGGAGTATTAACAGGTAAAGGATTAACCTTCGGTGGATCACTCGCAAGAACAGAAGCAACAGGATACGGATTATTATACTTTGCACAGGAAATGCTTAAAGCAAACAATGAAACCTTAGAAGGAAAAACCGTAACAGTATCCGGTTCAGGAAACGTAGCAACATACGCAATCGAAAAAGCACAACAATTAGGTGCAAAAGTAGTAACAGCATCAGATTCAACCGGATGGGTATACGACCCAGAAGGAATTGATGTAGCATTACTTAAAGACATCAAAGAAGTAAAAAGACTTAGAATGAGCGATTACGCAGCAGAAAGACCATCCGCAGAATACCATGAAGGTAAAGGTGTATGGACAATTGAAGCAGACGTAGCTTTACCATGTGCAACACAAAATGAAGTAGACATTGAAGATGCTAAAAACATTGTATCCAACAACTACATAGCATTAAGTGAAGGAGCAAACATGCCAACAACACTTGAAGCAACAAAATACTTACAAGACAACGGTGTACTCTTCGGTCCGGCAAAAGCAGCAAACGCTGGTGGAGTAGCAGTATCCGCACTTGAAATGAGCCAAAACTCAGAAAGATTACACTGGACATTTGAAGAAGTTGACAACAAACTTGCAAACATCATGAAAAACATCTTCAAACAAATCCAAGACAGCTGTGCAAAATACGAACAAGGCAATGACTATGTTGCAGGAGCAAACATTGCAGGATTCGAAAAAGTTGCAGAAGCTATGCAAGGACAAGGTATCGTATAGATTCATTCATGAATCAATACTTTACCCCTTTTTTTAACCGCCAAAATAAAAAAAAAGCTATTTATTATATGATTACAGATACTATTCAACTTATGTAAAATGAATGTTAAAATAAATATGTTCAAAAAAATGAATAAACTACATATTTTAAAATTTTTATAAAATTAGAGGAATATTATGACAACATTTAATTCAATAGAAGAAGCTAGAGAAAATTTTAAAGACGATAAATTTGCAACCCAAGCAGGAGCAGTTATAGACGAACTAACAGATGAATATGCTATTTGTAGTATGGAATTAAATGATCTTCATAAAAATGCATATGGAGGAGTAATGGGTGGAGCAATATTTACCCTAGCAGACTTTGCATTTGCGGTATTATCTAATCATTTACACTCACTTACAGTTGCTCAAAATGTTAACATAACCTATTTAAGTGCTGCCAAAGGAAACAAATTAATTGCCAAAGCAACCTGCCGAAAAAATGGTAGAACAACATCCATCATTAATGTGGACATAAGTGATGATACTGGCCGTGATGTTGCATTATTTATAGGAAGTGGATTTAAATTATAAATCCATATATTTTTTATCTAATTTAGTTATAAGTTATTACTTAATAATTAATTAGTTATAAGTAACTAAGTTATTATATATTATACGATAAGAAAAAGACCGATTCAAAAATTAATTAGATAACACAGATAAATATAATAGTATAAGTTTTTCAGGATTTTTAATTATGAGTAAGAAGGGTTCAACAGAGGAAAGAGATTTGGTTAACAGATTATGGGATGCTGGTTTTGCTGCTATGCGTGCTCCTGCCAGTGGTGGTGCTACAAAAAGACCTCTACCAGATGTACTTGCAGGTAATGGCGATATTTATTTAGCCATTGAAGTAAAATCAACCAAACAGGAACATATTTATATTGATAATGAGAAAATTGCTAATTTAATTAAGTTTTCAGAAATTTTTGGTGCTACACCATATGTTGGTGCAAAGTTTATTCGTAAACCCTGGAGATTTATCAAATTAGAAGATTTGCATATTACACGTAGCGAAAATTATCGTGTTAATATTGATCTTGCTTTCAGTAAGGGCCTAGAATTTGACGAGATTATTGGCGGACCAATCCAAACGAGACTTATTTAACCTTTTTCTATTTTACTTTTTTTAGACTTTATCATATTTTAAAAAGATTAACTTTTAAATATTGAATATTAAAAATATAATAATAGAATATTTCCTAACACTTGTTAGTTAAAAAACTATCTAATATTTGTTAGTAAAATATTCTGTTAAAAAAAATGAAAAAATAATATTCAAAATTTTTAAAAGAATCTGCTTAAATTCTTTATTTTGAATATACAGGGATGCATAGAAAGAAAATGAAATAGATAAAAATAAGGAGGCAAAGAATGAATAAAAGAAATTTTTTATCATTACAATGTTCTTATTAATAACTATAATACTTTTAAGTGAATCATTATATGCATCAGAACAAGTGCCAACAGAGGAAAACAATGAACTAATCACAGATCAAACAATATATGGCAACAATTTAAGCAATGAAATAACTGATAATAAGAATCATATAACATACAATGATAAAAGTGTAGTTCCTGAAAACACATCTGAAAAAAATTATTATAAAACTAATACTCAAACTGTGAAAGAAAAAAACATTACTCTAAAAGATTATCCTAAAAATCCAGACATATCCATGCCATTTTATATGGATGACAACAGCATAGCAATATGTATAGAACCATATGAACATTTAACTACATATGAATCCACATACAATACAGATCCAAAAAACCGTACTATTATAAACATGAGAAATGGAGAAAATGTAACGGATTACATTAAAATATATTTGTATAACCATATGAAAAATCCTGAAGAAACATTTTGTAGAAATGATTCAGATAATACCGTTGAAAGTGCCCTGAAATGGGGTGTTTGGTATTTCATTTTATATGATTATAAAATTGACAGATATCCCCCTGAAATGGAATCTTTTATGAAATCTGCTAAAGAAGAAACTTTAAATTTCTACAAAGAAAATGGAAGTGTAGCTGATGAAGGAATTTTAACTGATGGAATAACACATTATAAAATAGAATTTTTACTTAATACAAACGAGGATGTACATTATCAGAACTTAATATCATTTAAAACCTGGATTGAAGACAATTGTAATATGTCATGGGCTTGGAAATTAGTAAATGAAAGCAAAATAAATGTTGTTAATGAAACCTATTACGTGGATATAACCGAAAACGTTACTAATACATCTATAGAGTACTATACTGAAAATGTAACAGAATACATTAATAAAACATATGTTAATAACATTACATCTTATATAACCGAAGAAGTACCTTACAATACTACTGAAAGTTATTTAGAAAATATTACTGTTTATATCCCAAAAACGGTTACTGAAGAATATACTGTTAACGTTACAAATACAATTCCATATACAGTAGAAGAGGAATATAAAGTAAATTCCACTATACTTGTACCTTTAAACAAAAGTGTGGAATATATAGTTAATATTACAAGAGAAATACCTCAGAATATAACAGAAAGTTTCATGGAAAATGTTACTATATACATTCCCGTAAATAAGACTATAAATTATACCGTTTATGTAACTAAGAAAGTACCTTATAATACTACTGAAAATTATTTAGAAAATATTACTGAAATGATACCTTTTAATAAAACAGAGAATTATACTGTGAATGTTACAAAAACAGTACCCTGTGATGTTTCAGAATATTATAAAAATAATATTTCATTTAGGCAGAACAATTCAAAGATCAATAAATTTAAAAATTCTCCTGTTATCACCAATAAAACTAAAATTTTGGAAAAAGAGTATAAAATTATTGGTCAAAACACTAATATTTTAGGTAATTCTGCAAAGAAACAGGAAAAAAATTATAAAATGATTTTTGAAAATATTGAAACTCTAAATGACAAAAAAAAGGATACTAGAAAATAAAACAGTAACTCAATTCAAGAATGTTACTGTCACAGAACTTAGAAGCAGAAATGTTACATAATTAAAACCAGTTACTAAAGAGGTTTCTAAAACTAGAATAATAACTAAAATTCATGAGGAAACTGTCCCTGAAATAAGAGAAAAAAACATCACCACATATGAACCCGTGACAAAGGAAGTTAACCAAACACGTATTGTAACTAAATATATAAATATAACCACTCCCGAAGTTAGACATAAAAATGTAACGGTTTATGAGGAGATTCCTGTAGAAAAAACTGAAATTCGAAAGGTTACCCAATACAAAAATGTAAGTGTAGAAGAAGTCAAACAGCGAAACAAAACTATATTGGAAGCTGTAACAAAGACTTTGAACAATACAAGAAATGTTACTAAATATAAAAATGTAACCCATGAAGTTATTAAACAGATAAATTCTACTAGAATAGAACCAGTCACTTATGAAGTCAGAAAAACAGAACTGTAACCCGCATTATTCCGGTAACTCATAGAGAAGAGAAAGTTCGTAGCATAACACATATTAGCAATAGTTATAAATTATATGTTTATTTACTGTATCTTGAAGGAAATATTACTTATGAAGATTTAGTTGCAATTATCGGAGAAGATTGTATTAAATTTAATTCTGAAGGAGTAATTGAATTAGTATTTGAAGATATAAATGAAGTTCCAAAAGAAATTACGGTTGATTGTGTTGAAGACAATGACATAGTTCCAACTACTAAGGATATTGTTGATACTTCAAATTCTGAAAATATTGATGAAAACATTATTGACGTAGGAATTATAAATGCTGAATTAAATATATAATAATTTACTTTCTTTTATTTTTAAAAGAAAGTTATCCCTCTCTTCCCATTTTTGAATCATTGATTTAATCCCTATTGGATTATATTTTACTAATTTTTCAAATTTTGATTATGATATTTAAGGACTAACTACAACTTATCAAAAAGATGAAATTTACTAACGAGCGTTAGGACTGAAAAGTATTATTTAATATTGAAAAATAAATTTTAATTTAAGAAAAAATATATTTTTTAGGAGATTAAATTAATATGCAAGTAAATAATACAAAAAATAAGATTTTAAATGTTTGTATTGAATTATTTGCAGAAAAAACGTATGATACTGTTAGTTTACGTGAAATCGCAAGAAATGTTGGGATTAAAGAAAGTACAGTGTACAGTCATTACACATCAAAACAACAGATACTTGAAAAAATAATTGAATTACAGTCAAACGACAATAACAAACAGATTGCACAACTTGATAAATTACATTTAGAACTTAAAGAAGATATCAAAAATTATAAAAAGATTTTACAAAACTTTATGAATGTATCAAGAAATCCTCAATTTATTAAAATATCAAAAATAATGTTCAAGGAATCATTCTCCAACCCAATAATAAAAGACACAGAAAATCAGAAACTAGCAGCTGCAAAAGTAGTTGATATATTAATTTATGAATTAATTAAACAGAATCTTATCAACAAAGAATTCGAAGAAATATTATCCAAAAGTATACATGGATACAACACTTCCTTATTAGTGGAATATTTATCAAAATGTTCAGATATTGAAGAAGACGAATTAATCACATTATATGATCAATATATTCAAAAATCCATAGACTTCATTGATGAAGAAATTCAATTATTCCAAAAATTTTCCAATAATTAAAATCCTCAACTATTTTTACTATTTTTTTAATTTAAGAGTTTGAAAAATATTTTTTTAGAAATATGATAATTTATAAGTTATAACTTAAAAGTTATAATTAATAACATATAACTTATAATAGACCCATTGAAAAAAAATAAAGGAAAATCAGTATTTTACAATACTTCCTGAAGCATCTCTACGATACTTACCAAACTCTGACAACTCATTTAACTGTTCTTTATCAAATACTGGTCCTTCAACACATACTCTATAACCAGTATCATCAATACAGCATTGTCCACAAATTCCAAGACCGCATTTCATATAACGATCAAGAGCTAACTGACAGTCAATATCATAGGTTTTACTTAATTCAAAGAGTTTATAGGACATTATTTCAGGTCCACAACCGACAATTACATCATAATCTCCTGAAGAAAGCATCTGATCAGCTAATTCTGTACTAAAACCTTTGAAACCTTTACTTCCATCATCAGTACATTCATGTATTTTCACGGATTCGTTTTCAAATCTTTCAACAAAAACCAATTCTTCTTCAGTACTGGCTGCGGATATTAAATCAACATTATCATAGAAAGACAATAATGGTGCTAACGATGCAATTCCAGAACCTCCACCTACAGCTAAAATTTTATCATATTTACTTAAATCATAACCATGACCATAAGGTCCTCTTATACCAATTTTATCTCCAACATCAAAGTTTTCATATAAATTTTCTGTGAATGGTCCTGCTTTTCGGACAGTTATTCCCATAAGATTCTTTTCTTTATCAATAACAGATATTGTCATCGGTTTTTCATTGTTTAAATCCCATACCATTACAAACTGTCCTGGATGGATATCATCTGTTATTTCAAAGGGAAAAATAAATGTTTTAACAGTAGGTGTTTCTATTACAGTTTCCTGAATTGTTACAACTTCAGGCACTTCATCATCGTAAATGTTTTGTATCACTTTAACACTCTCCCCAATCAGTCATGAGCCAATCCAATTATTTCTGTTACATTGCTGTATCCGTTTTCTTCAAGGAATTTGCTTAAGTCTTCGCATATGTTTGCAAATATTTCCGGTCCATCATACATAATGGAAGTTCCTATCTGAAGAAGACTTGCACCGGCATACATAAACTCAAGAACATCTTTGTAGTCTTTTATTCCACCCACACCAAAAATTGGTATGTCCACACATTTATATGTATTGTAAACACATTTTAATGCGATTGGTTTTATCATAGGTCCGGCTATTCCTCCAAGAACATTGTTAAGAATTGGTTTAGCAGTCCTGTAATCTATTCTCAATCCAGGACCCACACTGTTAATCAAAGTTAATGCATCAGCTCCTGCATCTTCTGCGGATTTAGCAATTTCAGTTATGTCAGTAACATTCGGTGTTAACTTTACAACTACCGGAACCTTTTTAACTGATTGTTTGACACTATGTACAATATTGTATGTCATCTCAGGATCTTCACCAATATTTGATCCGAAACCGCATTTTGCATGAGGACAGGATACATTTAATTCAAAGGCATCAACATAATCTTCTGTTTTTTGTGCAACTTCACAGAAAACATCTTCACTATCCCCGTAAATTGATGCTATAACAGGTGTTTCACCACGTATTTCTTCAAGTTCTATTAATTCTTCCTTTTTAGCTTCTACACCCGGACTTGCTAATCCAACAGAGTTTATTACACCACCTTCTATTTTTACAATAGTAGGATTATCATAACCATCATTTGCTTCTAAACTGAAGGATTTGGTAACTATTCCTCCGGCCCCTGCACGTGCCACCATTTTCATACTGCTTGCAGTTGTTCCAAGTATCCCTGCAGCTAAAAATAACGGATTTTTAACTTTCATTCCAAGAATATCAGATTCTAACATAATAATTATTCCTAAATTAATTTTTTTATTTCTCTATTTCTATGTATAATTTTTGTTTTTTGATGTTAATTAATATTAATTAATAATACTAAAAATATTATACATGAAAGCTTTTATTACGACAACTAGTTTTGGTTTTATCGCCACAAATGAAGAATTTAATATTATTGATAAATTCTTGTTTGAAGATAAAACTGTCGAGTTTCTTGAAAAAATTCAACAAAAAAAGGTTATTGATGAGGAAATAGAATTAATCAAAAGACTTGCTGAAGAATATGATGAAATTATTATTGAAACTCTTAAAACTAAATCCAGTTATGATACAGCAGAAGTAGATAATATCCATGTTGAAAAGATAACCAGTCATGGAGATTATATCAGAGAACATTTTGATGAAATTATTAGCAGATTATATGAGAAAGACATAAGAAAAACGTTGAACACTGCTTATAATGAGATTACTTCTGAAAAAATAAGAAAATCAGTTAAAACTAATGATGTTATGATTATGGAAACAATCAACTCATTAGAAGAAATTGAAGATACTGCAGGAAAATTAATTGAACGCTTACGTGAATGGTGTACTCCTTACTTACCTGAAATGGAGAAATTGCATAATCATGAGTTATACGCCAGAATTATTGCTACACAGACTTCAAGGGAAAACATTATTAATTCAGGAATCCTGGACAATACTCATGTTTGTTTAAAAGATAATTATAATGTGGATATCAGTGAGAATGATTTGGAGATAATTAAGACTTTTGCTACCAGTGTTTATAGTTTATATGAAAGTAAAAATCGTCTGGAAAGTTATGTTGATGAAAAAATCAGAGAAGTTGCTCCGAACATGTATGATGTAGCTGGTGCAAACCTTGCCGCCAAATTAATTGCCCATACTCACGGACTTGAAAATCTTGCAAAGCTTCCCAGCAGCACTATACAGATTATTGGTGCTGAAAAGGCTATATTCAGACATTTAAAAACTGGTGAAAATCCTCCAAAACATGGACTTATATTCCAGCATCCAAGTATCCGTGGATCCAACTGGTGGGTAAGAGGTAAACTGGCACGTACTGTAGCAAGCAAAATTACAATTGCAGCAAGGAAAGATGCTTTCAGTAATGAATATGATCCAAACTTAAAAGTTGAACTTGATAAAAGAATTGAAGAAATCAAAAAAGCTCATCCATTCCCTGAACGTAAAAAATCCAAGAAGGAAGAAGAAAATAAAAAAGGTAAAAAAGGTAAAAAGAATAGAAAAGAACGTGGAAAGAAAAAGAAACGTAACAAGAAGAAATTGAAAAAAGGAGAATACACTTATTAGGAGTGGATGATTATGCAGATTAAAGAAATTGGTGAAAATGTTTATCAGGTGGATAATAACATTGCTACAGTCAATTTAACTCCGGGAATACAGGTTTATCAGGAAAAACTATTGGAATATGAAGACAAGGAACTGAGGTTATGGAATCCGAGACGTTCCAAATTGGCTGCCAGTATCATTAAGGGATTGCATACTTTTCCTTTTAAGAAAGATTCCAAAGTACTTTATCTTGGTGCTTCAGCAGGTACTACTCCTTCCCACATATCAGACATATGTACTGAAGGTCGTATTTATTCTGTTGAGTTTTCTCCCACTATGATGCGTGACTTTTTGGATGTGTCTTCAAGACGTGAAAATCTTCTTGCCATACTTGATGATGCAACCCGCCCAAATAATTATCAGCATTTGGTTGAAAAAGTTGACATTATTTATAGTGATGTTGCTCAGGCTACTCAAACTGAATTGTTCCTAGATAATTTCAAATTGTTTGCAAAAGATAATTGTACTGGAATATTAATGATAAAAGCTCGAAGTATTGATGTGACAATGAAACCAAATGATGTTTTTAAGCAAGAAAAAAAGAAATTAAAAGAAGGTGGTCTTAAAGTCATCGAAGAAATAAAACTTGACCCATATGAGAAAGACCATATAGCATTTATTTGTGAAAAATCATTTTAAAATTTATAAAAAAAGTATGTAAAAAAAGTTAGAAAAATGAACATACTTTTTCAACTATTTTTTTAGCAACATTAGACTTTGAATCCAGATCCACTTTTTCATAAGATTCATTATCAATAATATAAACTTCGTTATTATCTGAGCCAGGGCCAGAATTTTCAACAGAAATATCATTTGCAACTATAATATCAGCATCATACTTATTCATACGATCTTTAGCTTTACTGATTAATGTTTCCTCATCAACTCCGGCTTCTGCTTTGAAAGCTACTACAAAAGTTTCAGGACTGATTTTCTTAACCTGTTCCAATATTTTAGGTAATCTGGTCAATTTTATTGTAACATCTTCATCTGAAGAAATTTTACCTTCGGCAGTTTCTTCAAAGGTAAAGTCAGATATCGCTGCTACTGAAACATATATATCAGTTTCATCAATATTTTCTTTAACTGCATCCATCATCTCCATGCTAGATTCAACATCAATACGATTGAATACTTTTGGAACACTTGTATGCATAAGACCACATAATAACGTTACATTAGCTCCCTGACGATATGCTTCTTTAGCTATTTCAACACCCATCTTACCTGAACTTCTGTTTGAGATACCTCTCATAGAATCCATTCTTTCAAAAGTTGCACCTGTAGCAACTAAAACGTTCTTACCCGAAAGCTTATTTTCTGAAGTTAATCTTTCAACTTCAAGAACAATATCCTCTTTAGACGGGAATTTGGCCTTACGTTCTGATTCATTAGGTTCCATAAAGTAAACGTTTTTATTATCGTCCTTAATTTTTTGTATGTTGTCACTAATGGCATCATACATTGAAATGTGCATTGATGGTACAAATAATATTGGAGTATCGTAACCGCTAGCAGTTAAAAGTAAGGTTGTAACAGTTGTATCAGCAACTTTATGTGCGAATTTACTTATTGTATTGGCAGTTGCCGGTGCAACAAGAATTAAATCTGCCTGAGCATTGGTTACATGTTCAACATATCCTGTTATTTTAGTTACAACTCTTTTTTTAGTAGCAAATTCCATGGATAATGGGGTGATTATTTCTGTTGCCGCTTCAGTCATGAAACATTCAACATCATATCCGTGTCTTTGTAACTCATGAACTAATTTCAAATCCTCAGTAGCTGCAATACTACCTGTTATACATAATATTATTTTCATGTTATCTCCTTATTGTGAAAAGAAATTATTTATCTGTTCCATTATACCGGCCTGTAAGGAACTGTCTTCTTTCTTTGCATCTCCCTGAAGAGCAAATGTTCCCACGATTAAGTCATAACTTGATCTTTGAGTTTCATAGGATTCTAAAGGTGTGTTGAATAACACAACATATAATTTTCCGTCACTCATCTGCATCCAAGTTGCAACATGTTCTTTTTGAGTACCGTCAGCTTCGTTTACCAAGTATCTGTGTAAAATTACAGGCTGACCGTTAACTGATGTTTTAACTTCCTGAAGATTAATGTAGTTAGGATATTTTACTAAATTTTTGTTATTGTTGCTGCAAGCACTTTGAATATCCGTACCCAACTCTGTAGGCACCTGCTGTATGACCGTGGAAATTTCAGGATCATTTTTATCTGCTACTGCAGCTACTGAACCTTCAGCTACTGCATTTACAACATGCCAACTTTCAGGATACTGGAATGTCACACCGTTTGATTCAAAGGTTTCACCAGATTTGAATAAGTCATCAGTTATACATCCACTGAGTGAAACAACCAAGATCATCAATAATGGAACCAATATCAATGTTTTACTATATTTCATAATTTAACCTCTTGAATTATCACTACGTTTATTTGAATCTGATGAAGAAGATGATGTAGATTGTTTTTTATCACTATCCGAACTGCTGTCTGAATCAGATTTCTTAGTAGTTGAAGACGTTTTATTCGTTGATTTTGAACTGACTTTCTTCTTAGTTGTTTTCTTTGTTTTGTTGTATGTGACATTGGAAGTATCTATGGTTACATTACCCTGCTGAAGTACTGTCTGATTTACACTAAAAGCAGAATCAGATATTGTTACATTAGGTGTTGTATCCTGATGAGTATTGTTTATTGCAGATAATCCTGCCAAAATTCCTATTCCAAATGCGAGCAATATAAAAAGAATTACAAAAGCTCTTTTTGTAGATTTGCTGATTAAGTTTGAACGTTGTATTTCTCCGTAATCTTTACCTTCACTTACGGAGTATTTATCTACAAAATCATCATATAATTCCTGTTTTTTAGCCTTTTTTTCTTTGATACTGGATGATTTAAATCCTTTTGCCTCTTGTAGTTTAGATACTGTTTCTTTGTTACCTAATTTTCTTTCGTAACGTATACGTAAAGTATCATAATCTTCAAGAGATATGTTACCTTTATCTTTTTCTTCTTCTAACTCTTTTAATTTTCTTTCTATATTGTGTCGAGAGCTTTCTCTAACTATTTTAATTCCCCCCAACAGTTATAGTTGCATAAGATCCCAATAATTTCATCATGGAAACTTGGGATTCTATTTTTGATAATGTTTTTTTTATATGGGATTGATTTTTATGTCCCTGCATATCAATAAAAAACAAGTAGTTACCCATTCCTTTTTTAGACGGCCGGGATTCTATTTTTGTCAGATTAATCTGTTTTTGAGCAAAAATACTTAATATCTCATACAATCCGCCGGGTTTATCCCCTTTAAGAGAAATAACTATTGATGTTTTATCATTTCCAGTTATTTCTTCAGAAGTATTTTTAGAGATTACAACAAATCTTGTTAAGTTATTATCATAATCCTGAATATTTTCGGCAATTATTTCAAGACCATATTTTTTGGATAGAATTTTATTACCGATAACAGCTGCGGTTGACAGTTCAGTCACGTAACGGGCAGCGTTTGCAGTACTTGACATAGCATGAACTTGTTTGTTCAATTTATTAAGATAATGTCTGCACTGAGCAAGTGCCTGCTGATGTGAACAGATTACTGAAATATCCTCCAAGGAAGTGCCCTTTTGTGCCAATAAATTTTGCTTTATAGGTAATTCTAATTCTTTAATTATATTTAAATCAAAATATATTAAAGCATCCAATGTTACCAGTACTGATCCTTCAGTGGAATTTTCTATAGGCACTACTGCTTCATCAATTTGATCTTGTTCCAATGATTCAAAAATATGAATAATATTGTCAAAAGGAACTATTTCCGAACGATTATCAACATAATTTAACACAGCTTCATGGGAAAAAGTACCTTCCGGACCCAGATAACCTACTTGTTTATTTCTTTCCATTATATAATACTATGTCTAACTAAATTTTTAAGTATTGTGAAGAATGAGTAAAAATTAAATTTGATAAAAAAGGTGTAAAAAAAGTTAAAAATGAGGAAATTTATTAGTAGTTTCCTCTTTTTCTGTTAAAATCATATATATGTTTTAATAAATCTGTTTTTGAAACTATACCCTGTACTTTGTTGTTACCGTCTGATACAGGCATTCCACTAAACTCTTTTTCAATCATGATTTTTGCTACTTCAGGAATTGTTGCTTCTTTAGTAGTTGTTTCAATTGTTTGAGACATAACTTCCTGAACAAAAAGGTTTCTTATTTGGGAATGCTGATATTTTTCAGGTACACGTTTTTTGAAGTCAATTACTGTTTTAGCAACGTCTTTTGCTGTTATGATACCCATTATAAGTCCAGAGTTAACTACTACTAACCTTGCAATGTCATTATCTATCATCAATCTTCTTGCATGAACAAGTCTATCATCAGGTCCTACAGTAATTACATGTTTTGTCATAATGTCCTTGATTTGAGTGTTTTCAAATGCAGCCATATCTGCTTCTTTTAAAAAGTCTGTTTTGGTTACCATACCAACAATTTTGTCTCCGTCCATTATTGGAATTCCGCCAATATGATTTTCAACCATTTTTTTAAGAACTTGTACTTTTGATTCAGAAATGTCAGCCGTTATAACATCATCAGTCATTATTGTGGATATTCTCATATGGGTCAATGGAACATCTTCATATTTTGATGAAGCTATTTTAATAGCCATATCTTTTTCTGTTATTATTCCAACAAGTTCACCTGTTTTAGGAGAAATGACAGGAAGTCTAGAAATTTTGTGTTTACTCATTTGTTTTAAAGCATCTGAAACTGTTTGATCTTTGCGTATTGTTATAACTTCTTTAGCCATTACATTTTCTATTGTCATTTTTTTCAACTCCATAAATTTTTTAAACAATATAATTAATACTATACTTCTCCAGATATAAATAATATTTCAATATTAAGAATAAATAAAAGAAAATATTATCGAATATTTTATATTATAGCCTTTAATAAATCACGTATAGTTACTATACCCACCAATTTACCTGTTTCTTCATCAACAACTGTTAATCCCCTAATGTTTTTATCAAACATTATATCTGCAACTTTGTCCAGTTTGTCATATTTTGAAACTGAAACAACATCAGTTACCATTAATTCCTCAATAGGAATATTTACAACATCTTCTCCTTCATTTGAGAATAATTTAGCAAATAATTTGTGTTCTCCTATGTATTTAAGAATATCAGAAGCTGTGATAAAACCTAAAAGTTTTTCTTCTTTTGAACCTGATTTGACATCTTCACCAACTATTGGTATTCTTCTTAAGGAATTTCTGACCATAATTTTTGTAATTGCTTCTATTTTAGTTCCTGGTGTTGTTGTAATTAAGTCTGTTGCCATCACATCTTGAACTTCCATTGATGCAAGTAACGGTTTCAATTTTTTTACAATATCTCCTTCTGTGACCATTCCCACTATTTTGTCTTCAGAGTTAACTATTGGGAAGCCACCTATACCTTCTTCTAACATTAAAGTGACTGCGTCAATAATTGTGTCCTTGTTGGTCATTGTTTTTACACCAGAAGTCATGATTTCTTTAATTGGTGCATTTATTGCGGATAAGAAGTTTCCTTTATGTTTTTCAGTGATTAAATTATATTTTTTTCCTCCACCAAAGAAATCAAGAATATCCATAGTAGTTACTATACCTAAAAGTTTTCCTGTTCCTGGATCGGTTATAGGAATTCTTCTTATATCTTTTTGACTCATCAAATTTGCAATTTCAATTATAGTTGAACTTTGTGAAGCTGTAACAACATCTTTAAATGCGATGTCCATTATATCTCCATCATTTTCTGCCTGTTTAGTTTGTAAGTCTAAGTTATCATAGTTTTTTAATTTTTTGATTAATTTATTTTTCATTTTGTTGTCTCCCTTAGTTGTTAAAATTATAATTGAATATTGTTTGTTTTAATCATCTGAGTCATCATCAATACAATCCGAACACAGATATTGTCCGTCTTTTTCTTCCAATTGACCATAAATACCACAGTTTTCACAAACTCCTTCATCTAAATTTTCATCATAATCATTTGAGTAGTTTGTGCCGTCTTGGTAATTTTTATCGTCAATAGTTGTTTGTTCTACAAAAATTTCAATGAGTTCTGGTGATACACGGACAATGTCAGTTAAAGTTAAAATTCCTTTAAATTCATCATCATCAAATACCAACAATACTTTACAATTGTTTTTTATCATAACTGATGAAGCTTCGTTTAAAGAAGCACCAGAATTTATTCCAATATATTTGTCCATGACCATTCCCGCAGATATATCCTGTGGAGAAATATTTTTAGATACAACCTTAGAAATAATATTATTAGTTGTAACAATTCCTTCTACTTTTTCATCTATTATAACCACGGAACTAATATCATTTTCAGTCATTATATTTGCTATATCAGATATAACTGTATCACTACTTGCTGTTATAACATCACGTGTTATAGCATCTTTAATACCAAAATTGTTATCCGTTTTTAATTCCATGTTAATCACTACTCCGGGTTATTAATAATTTTATAATAACATAGTTAATATTATATTTTTTATTTATATACATTTATTCTTTAAAAATAGGAAAATAATGATAAAGATTTATTTTTAATACGAACGAACGAATTATTGTTAAAAATATTGACTAAAAATAGAGAAAAGAAGTAAAAATTTAAATAAATGAAAATATAAAGTTTAGATTGATAAAGAAAAAAAAGCTTTTAACCACCTTAAAAAATCTTATTTTTCAAGAAAATATTAAAAAAAAAGTAATAGAAAATAATTTATTCTACTTCCAGATATTTATGAATCTGAGGAATAATTGAAACATTATAATATTTTCCGACCAGTTCAGATATGGTGAAAAGATTTTCTTTAGTTGTCCATAATGACATTGGACTTACAGGTTGAATGATTATCTCCACATCACTACTTGCACAATCCTTCAAATCCTTTAAAATATCTTCCATAATTTCAGTAGAAGTTGTTGGAGATACAACTATTTTAATATAATAATCAATATTATTGTTTTCCATAACTTCAATGGACTTCAGTTCTTTTTCATATACATTTAACCATTCATCTTTTGAATTAAAATGTTCAGGTAATTTAATATCCATAGAAACTATGTCAATTACATCGATTAAATCCAATAAATTAGCAGGTAAAGTTGCATTAGTCTCAAGCATTGCTTTGTAATTATATTTTGAAAGAAACTTTTTAATGAATTCACTGTGAAGCAATGGTTCACCACCAGTTATTTCCAGTGAATCAAAATCAGGAGTCATTAATGCCTGAACTGTATCATTTAACTCATCAATAGAATATAATTTACCAATATCATCAGATTTACTGTTTTGGGTATCGCAGTACTTGCAGTCAATGTTACATCCGGCAAATCTTATGAAAATCTGACGTTTACCTATAAGTAAACCTTCCCCCTGAATACTTGAGAATATTTCAATAATTTTAGAGTTAATATATGTAACCCCCATTATTCATTAAAATAATAACGATATGATGCTCCCTGTCCAATTCCTTCATTTACCTGTACTTCAATGTAATTTAAGAATTCCTTATTTTCTATTTGTTCTACTATTGATTCAGTAATATATACGGACAATGATTCGGCTGTTGTGGAAGGTATTGGAAGTGTTACAACATCCTGTTTAGGTAATTTGTATTCAAGACAGTTTAGTACTGTGAATTCAAGATAATTTTCATCATCAGAAGTTACTTCCAAATCAGGACTGTTAACCGGAATCAGTACTCTGTGATCTAATGATTTGCAGATTTTTCTTGTAATGTTTTTAAGTATTTTAAAATCTATTACAAAACCGAACTGTCCATTTCTTTCACCATCAACTTCAACATCCACAATGTAACTATGTCCATGGATTTTACCGCATGATTCATGACCTATGACCATATGTGCTGCTGAAAATCTTAAGTTAGTATGAATTCCATCTAAGTTTACTCTCATAATCATTACCTCCTAGAATACTTTTGTTTTTGTAATATCTTTATCAATTGTTTCAATAATTTCAATATAAGCTTCTGATATTTCATCCTGAATACTGTGAATATCTTCTATTGACATACCGTTATCTTCCAATGATGAAGTCTCTACATCATCAGGTGTTCCTTTGGTTGTGATGTTTAATGCAAAATGTATTTTCATTGAACTAATAGATGCGGTAGCTATTGAAACTGATAGTTTTCTGTTGTTTATAAATATGTCATCACCATCCTGAGTAGTGGTGATACCATAATTCAGGAGTTTATCTCTGGTAATCATGACTAATATTCTCTGCCTGTGATAAGCTAATTTTAAATTTCCCGGCTGTTCATCAAAGTGTTCAACTATGAAATTCAACATTTTATCGCCTTTAATATCTAAACCCACATCTTCATAGTCTATAAGATTGTCTCCAAGAATATTCATTGGACCAATCCAAGAGACTATTGTTGAATCTTTAACTTTAAATTCTTGAAATGCCCATGACGGATTAATTTGACTACCATCATATTCATTTCCATCTTTCCATTTTAAGTACTGCATAATATCACTCTATATTCATTTATATATTTTAAAATTAATAATTTTAATTACTATACGAAGAATTATTGATTTTGTTTGAAGGGAATTTTTATGGATATATTACCTCGATTTTTTATTAAGACTAAGGATGATCTTTTTTTTGCTGTGAATACTTATCATCATCCAGAAAGTCATTATGTTGCATTTTTAAGATATGTTCCATGCGAAAAAGGTGAACGTATTTCTAATGGTGTTAGATATAAAAAGCTTTCAAGTGATGAAGCATATGATTATCTTAAAAAACATCACCCTGATTATTTGTTTGAATGGAACATTGAAGGCAAAAAAACCATGGGTGTATTAAAAGAGGATGTTAAAGAAATTTTAAATCCTATAGAAAAACTTAATGAGATAATAAATTCAAATGATGATGATGAATTTTTTGATAAAATTCGCTTGTTAGCTAAAACATTCCATGAAGAAGCATATGTAGATTATTGTGATATGGGAGTTAGTGGTTCTACTTTAGTTAACCTGCAAAACAGTACTACAAGTGACATTGACTTTATTGTTTTTGGAAAAAACAACCATAGACGTGCCATCAATACTTATGCCAGATTGAAAGAGGATGACACTAGTGTTCTTGATAAGATTAATGACAATTACTGGAGTCATGTTTACGATAAACGTATAAAGGACAATTCTATGACTCTTGAAGAATTCATTTGGTACGAGTCTAGAAAAAACAACAGGGGACTTATTAAAGGAACATTGTTTGATATTTCATTTACTTTAAAAAAGAATGAAGTTACAGAGGAAGATGAAATATATTTCAAACCACTTGGAAAAATAAAAATCAGATGCAGAATTGATGATGACACTGATTCTTATGCCCTGCCAGCTATATATCGTATAAGTAATGTTGAATTTTTAGAAGGTGACTATGCGAATATTGAAAAAATAGTATCATTTACCCACACTTATACAGGTATTGTTAAAAATAATGAAGAGGTTATTGCATCTGGTGTATGTGAAGAAGTTACCAAAAAAGATTCATCAAAATGTTATAACCTACTTATAGGAACAAGCAGAGAATCCATAAATGAATATTTAAAATTAGCAAAAAATCCTATTGAAAAAAATTAAAATAAAAAAGTATGTTATAAAGGTTCCTTTACCCTATCTATATCAAATTTTGCAGTATTTGCAACTGTCATTACTGCCATAACCCCCGCCTGAACTGGATCAGTAACAACCAAATCAGCATGGTCTCTTACAGAACCGACCATGTTCAAACTTATAACCTTAACACCATAATTATCCTTTATTTCATCAATAGCTTCAACTATTGTTCCACCCATCAGAGAACCTGCCAAAACAAGAACTTTTACACGAGGCAAAGATCCGACAGCCCTGACTGCTTCAGTTAATTTTTGTTCACCCACAAGAGGTAAGGTGTCCACACTGATACGTTCACCCCTGATGTTATGTCTATCTGCTTCTGTAATTGCACCTAATGCAACTTGAGAAACTTGTGCACCTCCTCCAATAATAATAATCCTTTTTCCCCATACGTGTTCTGTTGATGGTGAGATACTTGCTTCTAAAACTTCTTCAAAACCCATAAGTTCAGTCAACAAGGATCCAATATTTCCAACATCCTCCAATTCAATATACATATGGGCAAAAGAATTAGCATCCTTAAACATATGCGTATAAACTATATTAATATTTTCTTTGGCTAAAAAATCAGTGACCTTTCTTAAAACACCCGGTTTATCAACTGTTTTTATATTAACTGCATCTATCATTATATCACAACTTTTGAAGCATTTTTGATAATTAAGATATTAATTTCTATTAATACTATGTTTTAGAAGATTTATAATAATATTTAAAATCTTCATAACTTGAAAGAATTATATGGATTAAAAAATCATTTAATCAAAATAAAGTAATCTTTATATACTACATTAACTTAAATAATTATTGTGGAAGAAAAACCACATCAAGTAATATTTTAAATGGGATATTGTTATAAATAAAATAAATTTATACTTAATTTTACACCCTAAAAATATAATTCACCATTATGGAATGCTTGAAAGAACAATATCCTATATACACATCCCACAATATTTTTAAACTAATTTTTATTAAATAATTACATGAAAAGAACAACTATTTTTTACAAATTTTATTTTAAAAAAATGTCCTTTTAATTAAAGTGATAAAAATAGAATTTACATTAACCAAATAATTATAAAATAGATTGATGTATTTCAGGTTAATTCAGTTTTTAATTAAATATTACTAAAAATAAGAGTTAATAATAAAAAAGAAGGTTAATAACTATCCATACGGAATAATTTGATTATTTTTCCAACAAAACCCATTTCTTCTTGTTTTTTGATTTTTCTTTTTGGTCTTGCATCATTAGGCAATCTGACTTCATAACCACAGTTCGGACATAATACTTTATCTCCACCACAACCGCAGGTACAGTCCAATATTTCTTCTTTTGTTTCATCAAATTTTTTTCCACAAAGTTTGCATTGAATCATAATTTGACCTCCCATATATGATAAACATAATATAACTTAAAAATAAAATTATTTTAGAGCATACTCCTAATTCTGGACATTACTGATTTTGAATCATTTTTTCTTAATTCTTTTGGAATTAATACATCAAATCCACAGTTTGGACAAGGAGCATTTATTCCTCCACAATTAAATCCACAGTTACAATGTGATCTGTCTGCTTCTTCCAGTTCAAATTTATGACCACATATTCTACATTCTAACATTTTAAAAAATTCCTCCTATTTTTATTTTTTGTTTTTAACAGGATATTTTTTTGTATTTACTCCAATAATCATATTTTCACCTCCTTAAAAAAAATAATATGAAGGAAGGTTAAATTATTCTAGGCAAAGCCCAGTAATAATCCACCTTGGTATATGATGAGGGATAAAACATATGCCACTACCGTACACAGCACTATTGACACCATCATCCATTTCCATGAGTTTGCTTCTTCTTTTATTGCACCGAGTGCTGCGAAACATGCTGGGTATAATAAACAGAATACCATGAATGATATTGCTGATAATGGAGTGAACAATTCACTTAATACTCCGGTAATACCTTCTTCGTCATCATCAGCTAATGCGAATAAAGTACCGAATGTTGATACAACAATTTCTTTTGCCATTAAACCGAATATAATAGCAACTGCTGCTTGCCAGAATCCAAATCCTAATGGTGCAAATACTGGTGCTACTACGCTACCGAACATACCAATAAGACTTTCTGCTGAACCGCTGTCTACTCCAGGTGGTAAGTTTGATAAAATCCATACTAAAACAGCAGTACCTAAGATAATAGTACCTGCTTTTTTAATGAATAAGAAACCTCTTTCCCACATGTGTAATGTTGCACTTTTGAGTGTTGGGATTCTGTATGGTGGTAATTCCATGATAAATGGTGCAGAATCTTCACTGAATACTGTTGTTTTAAATGCTTTTGCAACTATTACTGCTACAATCATACCAAGTATGTATAATCCGAATGTTACCATTGTTTGGGTTGATGGATCGGAGAAGAATGCTGCAGTAAATAAAGCATAAATTGGTACTCTTGCACTACATGAAATGAAAGGAACTGCTAACATTGTTGAAATTCTGTCACTTTCATTTGCTAAGGTTCTTGTTGCCATAATACCTGTTACTCCACAACCGAAACCTAAAATCATAGGGATGAATGCTTTACCTGATAATCCCATTACTTTGTGCATGATTTTATCGATAACGAATGCTGCTCTTGCTAAGTAACCTATATCTTCTAAAAGACTTAATAAGAAGAACAGGACGAAAATAATTGGTACGAAGGTAAGTACTGAACCTACTCCACCGATTACACCATCAATAAGGAATGATGATACTAATCCTTCACCTAATAATTCTAATAGCCATTCACTTAACATTCCCCAACCTTCATCAATAAGGTCTTGGAATGGTGCTCCTATTACATAAGTAATGTAGAATAATAAGTATACAATGATAAAGAATATAGGAAGTCCTAAGTATTTGTTTGTTACTATATTATCGATTTTATCTGTAATAGATAATTTGTTTCCTGAAGGTTTTTTAACACACTGTTTCATGATGCTGTCAATTTCACCGTATCTTGCATCAATAAATGCATCATCAACATTGTTATCAAATATACCTTCTAAATGTTTTCTTATATCTGTAAGTTTGCGTAAATTGTTTTTGTCTGATGATTCTTCAGCCAAGTCTAAAACTTCATCGTCCCCTTCTAATAATTTGACAGCTACCCATGAGTCCGGTGCTGAACCTATTTTTAAATTAGGGAATAATGATTTAACTTGGTTCATATGATCGTCTAATTCGAATCCATATGTTAATCTTTCAGAATTATCTGTTGGGTTTTTGGCTGCTTTAATTGCTGCTTTAACCAAATCATCCATTCCAGTTCCTTCTCTTGGATTAATAACTACTACTGGAATACCCAATGTTTTTTCTAATTCTTTGACATCAATTTTAAACCCTGCTTCTTCAGCAAAATTTAACATGTTTAGTGCTAATACTGTGTTTGCACCAGTTTCCATAATCTGTAATGTTAAATATAAGTTTCTTTGAATGTTTTCTGCATCAATTACATTGATTACTGCATCATTGTCTTCATGAATTATTGCATCTCTGGAAACTTGTTCTTCTACTGAATAAGGGGTTAAACTATAGTTACCTGGAAGGTCAATCATTTCAATATCATAGTTGTCATATTTGAAACTTCCAGCTTTTAATTCAACTGTTTTACCCGGCCAGTTACCTACGTGTTGTTTCATTCCAGTATAATAATTGAATACTGTACTTTTACCAACGTTAGGGTTACCTGCGAGTAAAAATTTTAGTTTCTCCATGTAATACCTCTTTTCTTGGATTTTAGGTAAACCTAAATCTAAGTATAACATTATTTATCCATCAAATTTAAAAATGAATAAAAAAGTATACAAAAATAATATAAATAGAATTATTCTAATTCTATTGCTTGAGCTTCTTCTTTTCTTAAAGCTAAAGAAAATCCTTGAATTTTAATTTCTACAGGATATCCTAATGGTGCTTTTCTTTCTAATTTAACAGGAATTCCATTAATAAGACCCATTTCTCTAAGATGTTTACCAAGAGTACCTTTAACACTGTGTTGTTTAACAATTCCAGTTTCTCCTGGTTTTAAATCATCAACTGTTCTCACCATATTCTTCTCCTCCTGAATAAAATAAATTTAAATTATAAATCAAAATATTTAACGTAAATAACAATAAAAATCAGAATGTTTGGAACACCTAAATTTTTTTGTTCTTAGGTATACCTAAGTTTTTTATAATATATAAATGTTTTGTTAAAACACAAAGAAAATTCAAAATAAATTAAAAAATAAGTAGTTAAAAATAAAATAATTAAAAAAAAATAGAAAGGTAAAATTAATTACCTTCTAAAGCTTTTCTTTCTTCATCTAATTTATGTTTAGCCATTTGGAATGTGACTAAGTAGTCAGAATCATCCATTACAGGAATAACTTCTAAACCTAAAGCTTCATGTTCTTCGATCCAATCGTCATTAAGTACAGGTACTTCTAATTTAATTGGTTCATCAGTGTGATTGACAACAATCAAGTTTCTGAATGAAGTTCTAAGTTCTACAATGTATCCCCCTAAACCTATTATATGATGTTCACGTAACACTATTTTCATATTATCACCTTATTATAATATTATAGTTGTTAAGCAAGCAGTTATAATTCCTATTACTGCAATCATACTTGTTGCAATGACTGTTGGATAGAATTCACGGTTAGTGAATAAAGGTGCAAATGCACTGGTTACAGCAATTGCCATAGTGATGATTATAGAACATACAATAGGTACAATGAAAGTAATACTCATTGCAGGAGGCATTCCTAAGAATAATGTTGAATAAATACATGATCCAACGAATATCAAGAATGCGTGAGCCATTGTATATACTGCTCTTGATTTTGACATGTATTCCATTATAGGACCTTGAATTACATCAGAGTGACCTTCCATATATGCAAATGGATTTGCATTTAAGATAATCATGAATCCTATGAAGAATACAATTGTTCCGATTATACCTGGAAGTGTAAATAAGATAGGACCGTTAACAATTTGATATTTTACAATTGCTGCTAAATCGATACTACCAGCCATTATTACAGGTATAAATAATGCTAAATAGAATGGTAAACTACCGTATGAGATAAGTTTTAATGATCTATTTGCACTTATTGTTTCTAAGAATGATTGTTTAGCATCTCTATGTTTTCCACCTTTTGCTTGGTCAGGGAAAGGCATAGATTTAGACATGAGTGACTGTGAGAATGAACTCATGAATAAGTATAATACTTCTTCTAATTTTAATAAACCTACTACTGCTACAATACTAGCAAATGGTCCCCATGCTACCATTACTGGTGGGATTAAAATTAAGAATATTGCTGCAACAACAATCAAAGTTATGATAGGTAATGCATTGTATACTCTTGGCATAACTGCTGTTGGTTTTAAAGCATGTTTAAAGAAGAACTTTAATGTTGTGTATATACCCGGACTTGAAAGTTGAGGTCCAATCCTTTGTTGAACTCTTGCTTCTGCTTTCTTTTCTATACCAGGTAACCATAAAGCTACAAAACCACCAATTATGAAAGTAACAACTACATAAATTATTGCGTTTAATAAATCCATTGTTTAATCTCCCTATAATTTGATTATTTGTATAGCTCTATCAGTACAAGTGAAACATGGATCACAAGACACAATTGCTAATTGAGCATCCTGCACTGGGTGACCAATACATGCTTCCTGCATAGCACCAATGTTTGACATTGATGGTGTTCTTATGATACTGTGTCTTACTTTACCGTCTTCTAAACCGTATGAATGGTAACATACACCACGTGGTACTTCTATGTAACTTTTGTATACTGGTGAATCAACCATTTCCCAGTCTCTGTTTACAACTGGTCCATCAGGTAAGTTTTTGATAACTTGTCTGATGATTTTTGTTGATTCAAAGATTTCTGTAGCTCTCATTAAAATGTTTGCTGCTACGTCTCCACCATCTTGGGTAATTACATCGAATTCAAAATCTTCATATTCGAACATTTTTGTTCTCTGGTCGAATTCATAACCGGTAGCTCTTAAACTAGGGCCGGTTACGTGTAAGTCTAAAGCTTGTTTTTGTGATAATTGACCAGTACCGATAATACGGTGCATTACCATAGGATCGTTTACAAATCTTTCTGCAAATGCTCCTACTTTGTCATCAATATAATCCATTACTTCAAGAACTCTTTGTTGTTCTTTTAAGTTTAGGTCTGCTCTAGGTCTTACTCCACCAAGTACAGATATACCGTACTGTACTCTGTTTCCACCCATCATGTATAATAATTCCATTACAGATTCCCTGATGTAGAATATTCTCATTGCAAATGTTTCGTGGTTTAATACTTCAGAACCGTGACCTAAGTAAAGCATGTGACTGTGAAGTCTTTCAAGTTCTTCTGCAAGAACTCTTAAATATACTGCTCTTTCAGGTATTTCTATTCCTAGTGCACCTTCACCAACACGACAAGAGTTGTAGATGTGTCCGTTTGAACAGATACCACAAACTTTTTCTGTTAATGCATTTGCTTTTTCTACAGGTAATCCTTCCATGATCCTTTCGATACCTCTGTGGTTTACTCCTACAGTAATCTCAGCATCTTTTACAATTTCATCTTCTACGAAGAGTCTTACTCTGTAAGGTTCTAATGCTGCTGGATGTACTGTACCCATATCTACTTCGGTTTCAAAAACTTGTCTTTCTACTTCATTACAAGTTGTTGCTCCATCTATTTTTGTAACCATATATAAATACTCCTTAAAATTTAATCTTTTAAGCTATTTATGATTGGAATAACTGATGCTACACCAGCTACTACATCTTTAGCTCTTACTGCACATCCAGGGATTTTAGCATCTACTGGTATTACATTTTCTACAGGTCCTTCAATTTCCTCGGAAGGT
>OCVV011335036.1_pt1 | contig 33044 bp, 20 predicted proteins | sample 1539721 | NCBI WGS metagenome assembly OCVV01 (sample SAMN02144230, study PRJEB22623) | gut metagenome | biome: sheep rumen | host: Ovis aries | place: New Zealand | reverse complement strand
TAAGCCTCTCCTTTTATCAGGCAGATCTATCGCCGTAAATGATGACGATCCCGGAAGCATTATCCTTAGTATCTCTTTGTAGTCTTTATCTTTGAAAACACCCATTATTAAATGTACATTATGTCTACCATCGAAGAAACCTTCAGTCTCCATAGATGCCCTCAAAGCCGCTACAGCACCGGGATTATGCCCTCCGTCTCTTATTATCACCGGGTGCTCTGAAACCTTCTCAAAACGCCCAGGCCATTTAGCTTTATGTAAACCATTTACAATAATATCGTCTGTTATTTGGAGCCTGGGAAACATTTTTTTTATTTCCGGCAGGATCACTTTAAGTACATGAAGTGCTGTATTCAGATTATCCTTTTGAAAAGATCCGGGAAGCGGATTATTAAATCCTTCCGGAATTATATTTTCATCTGCAGAAATGCAAACCGCTCCACTTTTCACCGCTTCATTTTTTAAAGTATCCTCCGGGCTGTACTCGATTCCCTCGCAGATCAGTTTCGGCATATGTGATATAACTGCCGGAACTCCTTTTTTCATGATCCCTGCCTTATTGATCGCTATCTCCTCCGGAGTGTTACCAAGAAAGCTCATATGATCCATGCTGACAGGTGTAAAAACTGCCGCTAGAGGGTGATCAAAAACATTGGTTGCATCGTCTTTTCCACCCATCCCGCATTCTATTATGGCTACATCTGCAGCTTTTCCTGCAAAAAACAGCAGCGCTGCCGCTGTTTCCGCTTCAAATCCGGTTGGTTTGGTTTCCATCCCTTCAGCAGTATCTCGCACACGGCTCACAGCTTCCGCGTAATCCTCTTCAGTAATATCTTCTCCGGACAGTCTGATCCTTTCCAGATATCTGAAAACCGAAGGAGAAGCATACCTTCCGACCCTGAGCCCGCATTCCAAAAGTGCGTATTCAAGATATGTGCACACTGAGCCCTTTCCGTTGGTTCCGGCTACATGTATTACATTGAGTTTCTTTTCAGGATTATCAAGCCTGTTCAGCAGCTCACAGATCACATCCGTACCGGGAATAATTCCGGCCGAGCCTGTGTTTACTATGTAGTTTCTTGCTTCCGAATAATTCATGGGACGATTATAACACATATTTCGGCGTTCGCCTTCCGTGGCTCACTCTTTTCCCGAAATATGTTACTATACGTCCTGTATAAACACATATTTCGGCGTTCTATTTCGAATTAAAAGATTGCCTCACCCGTCTGTACTTGAAAAGATAAGTGAGGCATTGTATCATAGGATTTGCATTTGTTTTGGGAAGCGGTTCCCGGTGATAAACAGACGAAAGAACAGAGATAATAAGATGCTTGTTTCTACTAAGGGAAGATATGCTCTCAGTGTCATGATAGATCTGGCAGAGCATGAAAAGGATGGATATGTACCTCTGGCAGATATTGCCGAAAGACAGGGCATTTCAAAAAAATACCTCGAAGCGATAATAAAAGACCTGGTTAAAGAAAAAATCGTAAAAGGTATCAGGGGAAAAGGCGGCGGTTATAAGCTTAATGTTAAACCTGATGAATGCACCGCGTGGGATGTGATCAAAGCAACGGAGGATAATTTTACACCGGTATCCTGTGTTACCGACGATCATGCGGTATGCCCGAACAAGACCGCATGCAGAACACTTCCGATGTGGATCGAGCTTGACAGAACTCTCAAAGTTTTTTTTGAAAAATATAAAATATCTGACATGCTCAGCGAAGAACCTTTTTAGTTTCCGTCAAAAAAGCTGCTCCTTTAGGGAGCAGCTTTTCTCTGTTGCAATTCCTTACTTTTCTTTCTTTTTACCCAGGACCACACCTGCTACGATCACTATTGTCGCCGCAAGAAGAACTACGATTCCAATGATCTGATGTGTCTGAAGTCCTCCGGATACACCGGATTCATTTCCGGATCCTCCGCCGGGCGCTTCAACGCCCTCGGGAGCAGGCTCTGATTCCTCTGCACTTCTTAGGAACCCGTCGCCCATAGCAGTATCGTCAGCAAGAGTTATACTGAAATCATCTATAAGAAACTCGCCTGAGCCCTCAGTTTCAAAATACAATCCTGCAGAATCAAGATCCTCAGGAAGCTTAAGTGTGGTCTCTATGAACGTCCAGTCAAACTCCGGAGTGTCAAAAGATACAGATCCCGCGTCGTCATATCCCTCAACTCCCATAGTCAGTTGCTGATCCTCTGATTTAATGTAGTATGAAATATTAATGGTATGTCCGATAAATCTTGAAATATCATAGCGGAGCGTTGCATCAACAGCTTCTCTTCTTACCTGAAGTGAAAAACCGGTATTGACCCCTTCGGTATGATTCACCATCATCTTGAGCATGATCGTTGCCTGATGACCTGATCCCCGGCTTACAAATCCAAGTTCTGAAGGAGTCCTGTTTGACCAGCTTCCATCAACCTGGACCGGTTCAAAATCAAGAAGTATATCCTCTGCCCTTCCCCTTGCATAGGTGTCGATCATATCGAATTCTTCACCATTACCTGCCATCACCACAGCATAATAGGCACTTTTTGCGGAAAGATCCGTGTTAAAAAGAAGAGGTTCCGTTTCTTTTCTCCAGGACGATGTGTCGGTAAGCCCCCACAAAGTAACAGAATTGATATTAATTCCGTTATCTACTGCATTCAGCAGCATAGTGAAATAATCATAATAGAACTTGGCCTGCTTGTAATCACCTGCTTCGCCGGGTATGATTTTTCCAACGTCAAGCTCTGTAACCTGAAGATTATTGATCGCCGCTGCATATTTTTTTAGAGCTGCTTCATACTGGGCAAGTGAATCATCTGCGGATAAATGGCCCTGAAGTCCTATACCGTCTATAAGTCCGTCTCCGTAAATCGTTCCATCTCCATCGGGATTGATAACAGAGCTTCTGACCGCGGTATGCCCCGGGTTATACTGTCTTACGGTAAGCACATCGATAATGGCATCTGCCTTGGCCGAATACCATTCATTATAATCGTTGTAATACAATTCAGGTTTGATTGATGACAAGTCACCGTTTGCATCAAGTCCGTACAGATCCGCATATTTGGGTGCAAATGTCTCTACCGCCTCTCTGGCATAAAGGAAACAGTAGTACAGATAATCATCTCCGATGATTCTGTACCAGTAGCTCCTTCTAAGACCATCATCCTTGCCTTCATCAACTGCTTCATTTACGACATCCCATGCATAGATGGTATCTGCATATCCGTTTGCATAGGTATACTCAAGAACGCTGTAGATATAAGTCTTCAGTCTTGATAAAAGTGTATTTCTGTCTACAAGACAATCCTCATCAAGTGTTGCATTATAGTCAGTTGTAACACTTCCGTTCACGGTAGCCTTGAAATCCTTGGCAAAGATTGAAGGATTAACCTGTGAATGCCATACAAGACAATGACCTCTTACGGGCATGTTGTGTTCCTCTGCCCAATCAAGCAATTCTTCCGCCGCCCTGTCCACCTTGAACAATCCATCTGAATTTGCATCAAAATTGTAAGCAGGCTTGAACTCATTTCCGAAAGTCATTGAATTGAACTGTGCATCTATGAATTCTTCCTTGAATGCATTACCTATCTCCGCGCTCTGATCTCCCCAGTGATCAATGGCCTGAACTGCGACACCAATCCTGAATTTCCCGTCATACACCTCTCTCAGACTGTCAAGAGACATGTAATCATAATATCCCTCTGCCATCACCGTGCCTGAGCCGGTAATATTACAACCTCCGGACAAAACCGCGGTTGTGGCTGTAACGAGCCCCAGTGCGGCAACTGTCAATTTCTTTAAGATCCTTTTCATCATCATATTTTCCTCTTTCCGCTCCCCTGAGAGGCACGATTTCTCAGATCTCTAAGCTGAGTCTCGAATTTGCTCTTAGCTATATTCCTGTACTCGGGTTTTACCAGAAAATACAGATAAGATTCAAGAACATAGCTCTCAGGCATTCCTCTTCCGGCTATTTTGAACTGCCTAAATCCCCTCTCTATATATGAACCGATCTCCGTATCCTTTATAAATGCAGGCCTGTCCATACACTCGGAAAATGTTCTGGGATTCTGGATATTTGGGCACGGAAAGGGTGTCATTGCATCAAATTCAAGCTGCATCCTGGATTGCTGCTCATAATGCTCCTTGCGTCTGGGGCATCCCGGGAAACATACCTCATTAACGAGGATCTCGCACCTGCCGGCATTACCGGATTCCGATATGAGCTTCAAGGTATCCTCATCATGGTTAAGATCGTAATCCAGTACAACGAGAAAATAATCCTTATCAAATTCTTCTGTAAGTCTGTCCCTGTCGGTGATCCTTTTGGTTGTTGATGAGATCATCTTAAAAGAAGGATAATTTTTTCTGAGATGATCCTCCAGAGCCGGTGAATTGACAAGCACCTGGTTCATTCCATTATCTGCAAGTCTCATAATGAGATTACAGTAGGTGTCATAGCATTCCTTTTCACCGATGAGCGAATTGGTCCATGTGAATCTGACCGGAATATTTCTGGAGTTATATATATTCAGTATCGACTCGATCTGGGATTTCTGAGTTATCCCTATAACCGCTCTGCCTCCATTCCATATTGCTCCGGGAAAGGTTCCGTATGCAGATCCGATCACATAGCCTTCGTTAAAATATTCCGGTGAGCTCTTCATCATGTTCATAAGGAGCTGGTTAATAAGCCTGAAATAGCAGAATCCTGGAATATGCCAGTAAATCTTATTATCTGTATTCTCCACTTATTTCACCTCCGGCATAATAAAAGGCTGTGGCTTTGGTTTATTGACAGATATGATCCTGTTAGCCTTAAGATTATTAAGAACCTGAATTCTGAAAAAACCCTGGTACTCAGGTTTTACAAGATAATTGCTGTATGTTTCCACAAGTGAAAACAGATTACCGGTGCGACCTTCAATCTTGAAATTATGAATATCAAGTTCCTCAGCATATTTTCCGATAACATCTTCAGGTTTTACAAATGTCCTGTAATTCTGGATAGTGTAAAAGCAATTATGCTCACCATATTCACATCCCCACTGCTTTAGAGGAATCTGGTGATCAAGCGGCATCTGGCGGTTCTTAAGTATCAGTCTCTGATTCTCTGCAATATTCTTATAATGGTCAGAACGTCTCGGACAGTTGGGTGTGCACAGACAGTTTACGAGAACCTCACACCTCGGATGATCATTTATCCTGGCAAGCGCATCAAAATCGTTATTAAAATCATAGTCAAGCACTACAAGATGATAAGGCTTGGCAAGCTCCTCATTAACCTTATCTATATCTTTAATCCTCTTACAGGTAGAGGATACAATTTTCATATTTGGATATTTTCTCCTGATATACTCTTCAAGTACAGGTGAAAACAGAATAACCGCATTCTTTTCATCCTTTGCAAGTTCATCAAGACAGAAATTACAATAAGGATCTTCGCATTCATGCTCGGTTATGGTCATGTTGGTATAGGTAAGTCTTACCGATACACCATGAGAATTCAGTGTTCTTATAACATTAACAATATAATCGGCCGAACACTGATCGTTATAAGAGGGTCTTCCGCCATTCCAGAGTGATGTAGGAAATTCTCCGTAACAGCTCTCAATTTTTACGCCTTCACGGAACATTTCCGGTTTTTGTTCCATAAGACTGATCACCATCATATTGAGGGGATAATTTTGTCTTAATCCGGGAAGATGAAATTTTGCTTCGCCCATATTACAAGCTCCAATTCTTTAAAAAAACAGGGCGACGTATAGGCGCCGCCCTGCTGAAAATCATTTGATTCAGAGATTATCTATTAGCATTAGCCTCGTCGATGTAGGTCTGCCATGCGGTCTTGGTAGCCTCAATGACTGAAGAAACATCAGCGCCGCCTGCGTAGAGATTCCACTCGAAATCCTCACCGATTCTAAGGTTGGGAACGAGTTCACCGATCTCGTAGCCACCGGTCTTGATAACCTGTACAACAGTGCTGTCTACAGAATCGGTATCATCGAACTTGGAATAGTAACCAGCCTTAAGTCCGTCAAGGTTCTGGATGAAATCTTCGTATCCGGGAACATCTCCGAAGTAAAGCATGTATGCGAATGCACAAGCATAAGCCTTTTCAGCACTATAGCATGCAGGAATTACATAGAGGTTCTCAGATGCATATGAATGATAGTTATTTCCAGCTGAAGGTCCTACAGGGAACATAGCGAATCCAACTTCGTCATCCATCTGTCTAACATTATCAGACTCCCAAACCTGTCCGGGATAGAATGCGAAATGACCGGAAAGCCAATCCTGCTTGTAGAAGTCCCAAGCTTCGTCGTTTACATAAGAGTTATGAACATCGTACTTATCCATAACTTCCTTACACATGTTAAGTCCTTCAAGAACGTTAGGATCCTCAAGAGCGATTCTGAACTTTCCGTCGTCAGTGTAAGCAACTTCGGTTCCGCCGTTGGACATTATGAATCCCTTGATAAGGTCGCCATAGTTCTCACCGCATCCCCAGATATCGATGGTACCATCGTTATCAATATCTCTGGTTACAGTATCAAGCATCTGAATCCAAGCATCCCAGGTCCAGGTTCCGTTATCCTGCATGTCATAAATGGACTGAGGATCGATACCTGCATCTTCAAGAACTCTCTTGTTGAAGTAAATACCAGCTCTTGCTTCTGAGAAACCATTGTTAGCAGCATACATAGCATAGATGCTGTCGCCATTTGAATAAAGCTCATCGATCTGGTTTCTGGTGAAGATAGGATCGTGGTCAAAATCAAGGCAGTCAATGGTGGCAAGGTCATACATAAGGCCTTCGTTAAGTGCAGAAGTGGTAGCTGAATCGGGACGAATGGTGAATACATAGTAGTTATCATCGCCACCGGCCATTACATACTCTGCGAAATCAGCAGGAGCTCCGCCCCAGTCAGAAATTGCAAGTTCCTTAACGGTGAAGTTATAGGTCTCCTGGCACCACTCACGATATTCATTACGAGCTTCCTCATAATCGTTGTTGGGCTCAGCAACTTCGCCTGATGACCACCAGTCACGGATAATAACCTCAACGCCGCCAAGGTCGATGGGATTTCCGTCTGCTCCAGTGATAACCTCATAAGGGCTCTCAGGCTCTGCGGGGGTATCAACAGGATCAGTAACTGTTGTGGTAGGATCTGTGGTAGGATCTGTGCCAGGCTGATCTACAGCAGGCTGGTCTGTTCCTCCACATCCTGCAAGTCCTGCAACCATTGCTGCGGTTGCACCGACTGCAATAATCTGGTTCAAAAACTTTCTCTTCATAATCCTCCTTTTGACCGAAATCGGTCGGTTTAAAAATATATATTTGCCGCATTATTGCGGATATATATCGGGCTTTCGAACCCACGCATGATTATACCATACGTGTTAACAATTTGTCCATATTTTACATCTTTATACCTGTGGAAGAAAGTGACTCAACGAATCCCCTCTGAGCAAACAGATACAGGATGATAAGAGGAAGGATGATCATCAGTGTACCTGTTGAAAGTATACAGTTGGAATAAGCAACAGATACGGAGGTCTGTATTCCAAGCTCTCTCATGATGAACGCACCGAGTGAATCGATGATCCTCGAAAGAGATGTTGAAACAAGCTTGGTAGTTCCGAGGAACATACTTGAATAGAATCCATCTGTCCACTGCCATACAAATGCAAACAGGAAACATGAAGTAAGGATGGGCTTTGCATCGGGAAGCATGATGACGAAGAAGGTCTTAAGTGTTCCGCATCCGTCTACATAAGCTGCTTCTTCGAGCTCCTTGGGAATATTACGGAAGAACTGTCTTATAAGATAGATATAAAGACCATTCTTAAGTCCTACACATCCTGCGCTCATCATATAATACGGAAGAACGGATCCTCTAAGATTTATGGCCTCACCTGTTATCAGCTTAAAGATGCCAAAAATATCAAAAAATCGGAAATGCAGATAAAGCGACGTGGAAATAACCTGCGGCGGGACAACGATCATGAGCAGAACACACCCGAACAGAATATTCTTTCCGGGGAAATCATATCTTGCCAATCCGTATCCGACCAGTGTACATACCACAACCTGAAGAATTGCTATGGTAAGTGAGATGACCATGGAATTCTTAAATGCCTCTTTATAAGACATGATCTCTGCAGCCAGCTGATAGTTTTCCGTAGTAAAGTGCGCCGGAATATTAACTACAACCGGATCATACAGATCTTCCTCAGTCATAAATGAAACGGAAATCTTATTAAGTATGGGCTGTATGATCATGAAGCACAGTCCAAAGAGAAGGATAAATCTGCAGAAGCTTACGAGTGCCTGTTTAATAAGCTTTCTTCTCTTGTATGCCGACATCTTCGGTTTTGCCTTTGCCATTCCTGCTTCTGCAGGCGCATTCATCACCGCAGTATTACTCATAATAATATACCCTCCTGGAAATGATGAAAGAACTGATGGCAAGGAAAACGATCGTGATTACAAAATAACTCCAAGCCATGGCGGAAGCCAATCCGTAGTTAAGCTGATTGACCATGATATCGGATATCTTTGACATAACATCATTGTCTGTTCTCATACTGAAATCAACAATGGTATATACCCAGTTAACAAGGAAGATAGAACTTACCATAGGGAATGTAACCTTCCAAAGGCTTTCCCATGCAGTACATCCTTCGATGGATGCAGCCTCATACATACTCTTCGGAATTGTCTGAAGTCCTGAAAGGAATACGATGATCTGGATTCCGGAAGCAAGAGCGATATCATAAATATTATCTATCAGGGCAAAGACCTCTTCATATGCCCTGACTCCGACGCCGGCTGTCTTAAGTACTTCCTCAAGAACCGTTGTTATGCTCACTCCCGACATTGAATCTGATATATCCGCCTGGATCATGGCAATGACCGAGTTGTTGGTCTCAAGTCCGAGTATAACACCACTGGAAAGAATAACAGGAAGGAAGAAAATTGCTCTTACAAGTGCTCTTCCGTGGAACTCCTGATTCAGTACAAGTGCAACAAAGAACGAGAAGACCATGATAGCCAGTGAATAAATGACCATCCTGGTAAATCCTTCAAGCAGATACCTTGAGAAATCGGGATCAACTCTGAATGCCTTATTCAGATTAGCCCATTTAACCCATACAAGGTCAAACTGTCCGGCTCCTACCTGAACCTCACAGAATGTCATCCAGAATGACTGGGCCAAAGGCTTAACCATGAAGAGCAAAAATCCGAGTATAAAGGGGGAACAGAACAATATGCCTGTCATTGCCCTCCGTTTTTCAAGTCCGCTTACTTTTCCGTTTAATTTCTTTTTCATATCCGGTCTCCGTATCGCCCTTATTATTTTACAACCTTATAATCTCTTGCAGGAACAGTGATGCCATCGGCAACATAATCGGTATATCCGTAGTTAACATATACTCTCGTGCCGTCGGAATACTCAGTACATGAGACGAAGTTGTTAAAATTCCTGTGACCGGACATCGTCTGGTTGAAGACATGACCGAGTTCATTATTGTATCTGGTATATGTCTCCAGCATTCTGTCATGAACTGCATTAAATGAACTTCCGTAATACTGAGGATAAAGAGTCTTCTGGAGAGCCTCTACCTCTTCTGCCATGACATTATAGCAAAGACCCGCACCATATTCTGCGCACTCGAGGATGCAGTCCTGCTCTCTTCCGCAGATATTGACCGGTTCACCGGTATAGTCTATATATCCGTGAATTGCAATTTCAAGGAAGGGAACTGTTTCATCAAGGATTGTATAATCAGATCCCGTAAGGTCCATCCTGGTAATAACATTGCTGTAAACAGCCGCATATATGTTACCGGAATTGATCATTACATTGCTTCCGTTATCTCTGACTGATCTGAGTGCAGCTGACTGATCAATAAGTGCTGCTTCTCTTGATCTGGGATCAGATCTTGAGAAATCACTGGAAAGCTCATTACCAACGTCCTGGAAGCTGGGGCCCGTCGCTCCAAATTTATCAGCTGCTTTGTCGAGATTGTTCATCATCTCGAGGATAAGCTGTTCATGAAGGAGATAATGTCCGTCAAGACCATCTCTTATTCCATAGGTTACAGTGCTGTAAGGATAAAGCTCACTGAGCTCACGGCTTATGAATCTTGATGCATCGGCATAAGCAAAGAATCCGTCAAAAATATCGGAATCATATGCATATTCGGTAATTCCGTCAAGATATATGTCGCATCCAAGCTCTGATGCTGTCTGACAAAGCTTCTTAAGATCTCCTGATGAACCAAGCGCCCAGACAGTATCAACATCCTTAAGGATCGATTGGTTAACACCACCGTTACACCAACCGGTCATCTTTATGATCATGTTATCCATGCCCTCGGAATCGAGCTGGGTAACGATCTCCCTTGCTTCGTCATATGTAGTAAGTTCAAGAGGTCTGGATACAGGAACACCGAGGATCTGCCTTACCTTATCGACCGCTCCAACGATCTCAACCACAACAGGAGCAGATGTATCGGTCTGAGGCTTCATGTAATCGCCATAATTCTTAAGAAGGTAATCCTGATACTCCTTAGCCATATCAACATAGCTGCCGGAATCGATAAAGGAATATCTCTGTGAAATAACTTCTTCGGGAAGGAATTCCTGATAAACGAATACCTGGTTATTTGAAATGCTTCCTACATTGTACTGTTCTCTTTCAAGGACGCCGTACTCTGCATTTACGAAATTATAGCTGTTAAATCTGCCTGCAATATCAGCTTCGATCGCAGCATATGCAGATCCGCTTTCAATAGTACATATAAACGAATCACTTCCGTCAGAAATACCGAATGTATTGAAAACAACATTAGTGTTATGTACAACGGCATCTCTCTGGTGACACATATCCCAGCCGTATACATTAGCATAGTAAACGTTCTGTGATACCTTGCCATTATTGAAATTTATAAGAGCACCGCCGCCCTCGGGAACAAACAGGAAACCGTCATCATCCTGACCGCCTGCTCCAAAGAAAGGAAGCAGATCAATATTAAGGATGGGACGAGCCTTGGGATACTGCATTGCGCTGTAAGGCATTTCAACGATCAGATCGCCGCCGTCAAGTCTGTAGATCACATCTACATTGAATATGGGATTATCATTAGTTACAGATGATGAATCAAGTTCCTTGTCTTCAAGGTACTTCTCATATGTGTAACCAAGTTCCTCATATATACCCTGAAGCTTTGACTTTATAGCATCCGTAGCATTATCTCTGAGAATATAAAGAACCTGATTGGCAAGCTCGGGATACTTTTCAAGGAGTGCATCCTTATCATCCTTTCTGCCAAGGTTATTGATATCATACTTCTTATAATACTGCTTGATCATATTGGCCTGAGTCTGATCAGCCAGTGCAATGATCGCTTCAAAATCAGTAGCGGTACAAACGGGAGGAATGATGAACTCCTTCTTTGCCTTACCGATTGAATAGTGAACAGTGATGGATTGTCCGTCGGACTCCACATCAAAGGTCTGATTTTCTATGCTGTATGTATAGTTATTGAGAGGAACCTCAGCTCCGATATCATCAGAGTAGGTAACCTGAAGAGTCGATCTTATATGACCCTTTTCCGAACTCATCGCAATGGTGTCAGTCTCGACATCATCGGGTATGGATGACCAAACTTTACCTGAAGACTTAACGGTTACGGTAAAATAAGTAGTCGTGGGATCAAAATCAAATCTAAGCTGATCATTCTCCAACACGATGGGCTTTCCGTCGCCTACATATCCGTTTACAGGAATTACCTCAGGCTCTTCTTCAACATTCTGATATGTAATGACAAAGATAATGAGACCCGCGATAATGATAGCTAATATTCCGGGTACAATGAAGCCTTTAAGTGTCTTTAAGACCTCATTCCTGCTTTCTCTTTTTTGTTCTGCACTTCTTTTTCTCATGAATGCTCCGGTCCGATCTTAAATATTTTTACTTCGATCAAAAAAATGATGGGTACGTAATCCGTTACGTCCTGAACATGAATTCTCTGTAAAGGGAATAGAAATATGCGATACCCTGAGTGATCATACTAAAGAAGATCAAAAGCAGGAAGATCATTACCAGCATCGCAAACAGAGAAAAGATCATAAACAGGATATTCTTAGCTCCTGAGAACTCGTGAATCTGTCCCATGGCCGAAAGAACAAGAATTCCACACCATACTATCGACAGTGCCGACAATACCGTATAAAACTCCGCCTCATCATTGGTTACGACATTGCTCAGTATCATGAGCGGCAGCTGCATAAGAGGATAAGGTGTAAGGCTGTAGCAGGTTCCGATATACACCTGTCCAAGCTTACCTTTACCATCAAACAGAGTTGTGGTAGCCCAGTTTCCTATAACAAACAGTGCCAAAGGGAATAGAATACTTGCAATATACAGGAACATATTAAGTTCTTCCCAATATACCCTTACGAAAAGGAAGCTTGTATATTTAAGCTTTATGATCCTTATGAAAATGGTAAGGAACAAAATGGTATTAGCTGCAGCATATGTTCCTCTCTTTTCATGGGTAAGATCCCAGAATCCATCAATGGGATGAGTGAGGCAGTAAAGGGAGAATTTAAGTGAATCCCAATACTTGGCATTGAAGGTTTTCTTAAACCATCCGCCAACACTGCTCAGTATGTTATTGTTTCCGGTTTTTATTTCTGCCATATCTTTTTCTCTTCAGTTCCGATCAAAACCTGTTATTTTTACGGGCTTCTCTCTTAGCCTTCTCTCTCTCTCTTGCTTCCTGTCTCTGCTTCTTATGATATTCCTTGATCTCAGCCCTGGTCATGTTATCTTCGGGATCCGGGAATCGGAATACATCGGATGTCGCTATCTCAACCTGCATATCTCTGTACTTGTCGATTGAAAGAGGTATAAGAAGAACGAGCAGGATTACAAAAACAGTAATGAAAAGATGTGACTGAACCCATTCCTTACGGTATTCCTTGAATGCCTTGGAATAGTTATCATCATCATATTTAACTTCAAAGTATCTCATGGCCTCTTTATACCGCTCCTGACGGAGAAGTGAACGGCCTATTCCGATATATGCAAGATCATAGTTTCCATCCTGTGCAAGTACTCTCTCCCAGGATTCTCCGGATGCTTCATATTCACCGGCGTCAAACTGATCAATTGCGTTGTATATATCCTGTCCAAATTCAGTAAGAGTAAAATATGTTATGGAGCAATCGGTAGTATCGAGAACAAGAAGATCATATCCGATATGCTCTATTGCAACCGGACGTCTGAAATATCCGTCCATGTTACCGTTTCCGCCGAATGCAAAGACCATGCGTCCCTGATCGTCGTATCCGAAAAGTCTTCCACGGTTACGGTCAAGGCATACAAAAATGTCATTTTCGAAAGCCGTAACATCAGAGAAATAAGAAGGTCCCGAATATCCTCCGGCCGATCCCCAGTACAGATCACCGAAAACAGGAATATCACTGTTTCTTACGAGAATATCGTTTCCGAGAAGATTCAGCCTTCTGACCGCATCTACCGTTCCGGCATCAAGATCTTCAGGCTCAAACTTACCTGTACATGCATAAATGAAGCCTTCATAATCCATGTAGATATTGTCATACTCGGTAGGAACATCATTCTGCATACGATCAAGCTGTTCCTGAGTAGCAAATCTCTTATAGAGATAATCATACCAATTGTATGGTGCTTTAGTTGCACCGACAAATCCGGAAAACGTTCCGTCAGCTTCATACTTAAGAAGACCTTTGTTGATGTTATCAGCGATACAATATACTCTCTCTGCAGTATCGACTACGATCTTGTTGGGGAAGAACACAAGGTCTGATGCAAGAGATGAATCAACAGGAAGGTCAAACTCCATCAGATAGTTAAGATTGCTGTCAACCTTAACAATACGGTTGTTACCCTTGTCTGCTATGAATATATTACCCTCATCAGAAACCGCGATGTCGGTAGGTCCGCTAAACGTCGAAGGTCCGGGTGCGAACTTTATGGAGTCGATAATATTCACAACCTTAAGTCCAAGTTCCGGATCCTTCTCGATCACGAGAATACGGTTATTACCGGTATCACATACATATATGGTCTCACCATATACATACAGACCGCTGGGAGTCACCATTTTAGTGTCCAGGCCAAGCTCGGTTGATGTAAACACGCCGTATACATCATAAACATTCGGGCAATCCTGAACATCCTCCCAATAATCATAGATGTAAGTATAGCTTCTGTGGTCGAATGCCGAAGCCTCGGCAGAAAGCGGGACTGAAAAAATCCCTATTGCCGCTGCTGCGATCACCGCACCGATTTTTGTAAGTTTTTTTACTCCGGACATTTTCATCATTATCAATCCTTCAATCCAGACGATGCCATTGTCTCAAGGATCTGGCTCTCTGAGAATATGAATATTGCAATAGGTACAACCATCAATACTACAAGAACTGCTGCGGCCTCACCTGTTCTGGCGATTCCTCCTGCCTGAATCTGCTGCATTGCATAAGGCAGAGTCTTCATTTCCTCGGAATAGATAAGTGTTGAAGCCTTGTTGTTCCAAAGTCCCTGTACCGAGAAAATAATGAGTGTCAGCCATGCAGGCTTAACATTAGGCATTACGATTCTGGAGAATACACACCATTCGGTTGCACCATCGATCTTGGCTGCTTCTATCAGTGATGTCGGAAGGCCTTCCATGAACTGTTTCATGAGGAAGAGTCCCATCGGCGAAGCAAATGCCGGAATGATTATGGACCAGTATGTATCGATCATTCCCAGCTTACTCATAATGATGTAGTTCGGAATACCGGTAACATAACCGGTGAACATCATAGCGACAGTAACAAGCTTGAAGAATGTCTTTCCCCCGGGGAATTCATACTTAGCAAGTACGAAAGCTGCCATAGAAGCAACGAACAAATGTCCGGCCGTTCCGACAAATGTGATGAATACCGTGTTGAACAGGTATCTGGAGAATGAAACCCACGATTTGGAGAGGGTTACAAACAAGTCGGAGAAGTTATCAAGCGTCGGATTCTGCGCAAATATCCTGGGAGGGAATTTGTACAACTCATCCAATGGCTTGAGAGCCGATTCAACCGCATAAACAATGGGGAAGAACATTATGACCGCCACTGCCAGAAGGAAGATATAAAGGAAGATATCTCCCGCGATACTTCTGTTGGGCTTACGGCGCTTGATGATAGGCTTATGATAAGTCTCTTCTTCATCATCGCCCTTCTTCTTTTTCTTCTTCTCCGCTTTTTGGATAAGAGGAGCCTGCGGAGCAGCCGACTGCTCCACTATCGGAGTTACCTCTTCAAGATACTCCTCGGTGGCGTAGATGTCGCTGCTCTCGGCATCGAATACCTCCTGAGCACCTTCATTCATTACGTCACTGTTTTCAAATTCAAAGTTGTTGTTTTCTGTTGTGTTATTAGTCGTATTGGACATATCAGGTACCTACCCTGCTCAAGAATGACTGTATTGCTTTGTTGCAGAGTATCATAATCAGGAACAATATAGTTGCTATGGAACATGCATAACCCATTTCGAATCTGCTGAAACCGTAGTCGAAAAGGTGAGTTACTATCGTTCTTGCAGCATAGTCCGTCGAAGGATATCCGCACAGTGCCATGGTTACGTCACAGACACCGAATGCCTGGGTTATGGACATGACCGCACCGAACATCAGCATGGGCTTCATATTAGGAAGGGTGATGTACCAAAGCTCCTGCCATCTGTTCTTGATACCATCCATGTAACCCGCTTCATACTGGGACTTATCTACGCCCTGAAGACCTGCAACGAAGGAAAGGAATCCGGCACCCAGGCTCATCCACAGAATAACTATCATACATATAGGAAGCATATACTGAGGATTTGTAAAGAACAGTATCGGCGTGTCTATGATTCCGGCGTTCATAAGAAATGCATTCATATGTCCGTATGAATCACCTCTGAAGAACACTGAGAAGATTACGTAACAGTTACCTGCTATCGAGGGAGCATAGAATATAACGACTGCTACGCTTCGTACCCATCTCGGAAGCTCATTGATGAGCCAGGCAAAAAGGAATGAACCTATATACCCGAGAGGTCCGGTCAGGATCGCTATCATGAACGTATTCTTGATGGATATCAGGAATATGTCATCCTCAAGGAAAAGCGATACATAATTCTGAACTCCTATAAATCTCGGAGCTTCCAAAATATTGTAGTAGGTAAAGCTGAAGAAGATCGATATCACGACAGGCATAACGAAGAACATCGTGAATATGATCGCATAGGGGGCGAGGAAAAGATAGCAGCTCTTGGAAATTCTGGCTTTCTTTACTCCAACCCTGAAGTTATGCTTTTTTACTTTGATATAATCGTTTATAAACTGTGACATCTGTTAATATTCTCCGTATACAGGAAGTCCGAACTCTCTGCGCTTTCTGTCAATCTCATCATTAATGAGTATCGAGTAGTCTATGATTGTTTCCCTGCTGTCCGTCTTTTCGTTTATAACTTTTCTGCAGGCATTGGCGATGTGACGTCCGGTATAATATCCGCCGGGAACTTCTCTGATACCTACTGTCGAATCCCACTGCTCATTGAGAACCTGAATATCATTGTAGCTCCATGAAAGCTGTGAGAACGCATCTCTGTTTGCGGTTGCATATCTTGCAGATGATCCGAGGAGTGCTTCTATCTCACGGCCAAATCTGACCTGAGTATCTGCCTGTGCCCACCACTTCATGAATTCCCAGGAATTGAGCTTGACCTGTTCATCATCAGTAGCGATCATCATCGTACAGTTACCGGTTATGAAATCGGATCTGTCAAGATATTCATTACCGTACGCATCGGTACGGACAGTCGCAGGAATCAGTGTGAAATCCCAAAGTCCCTTGATCTCAGGTGCTGAGACCATCAGGGTGTTATATACGGAATAAGCACAAATTCCAATAGGCATCTCTCCCGAACGGAAACGGCTTACGAAATCGTATACAACAGGAAGTCCGTAGTCATTAAAGTATCTAAGGTAATCGTCAAACGCCCTAACTCCCGCCTCGGTATCGACCGTAGTCTTTGTGCCTTCGGCGTTGTACATATCTCCTCCGTACTGGAACAGGAGTGTGAAATACAATGAAAGGTCGGGAGCATTTGATGCTACAGCGGTCGAGGATACAGCTGCCGCGCTTGCGCCTGCCGCACTGGGTATACCGATCGAAAGGTTATTACCCTGAATGGTAGGAAGCATCTCAATAAGATCCTGCCAGGTGTTGGGCGGTTCAAGTCCAAGTTCTTCAAGTACGTCCTTTCTGTAGAACATTACATTGAAGGTCTGCTGCTCAGGGACACCGTATATTCCGTCTCCCAGGCGATACTGCTCATATGAGCTGGGTGAATAGTGGCTAAGTACTTCCTCCCATCCGTCAAACTGTGTAATGTCAACGGATGCATTTCTGAGTGCGTAATTGACAGGCTGGTCTGCGCCAATTGAAAGCACTACGTCAGGTCCTCTTCCGGCAAGCACCGCATTGAGCAGAGCTGTCGGATCTACGATCTCAACATTAACCTTTATTCCCGTCTCCGGTGTAAAGGAATCGTCAATCATCGTCTTAAGGATAGTGCCCTGGTCGCGTCCTGTGGTAACCCAAACCTTGATGGTATCGCTTCTGTTTCCGTCTTCGTAAACATCGCCGACTGAATTGTAGTCAACAACGAATGATGCGAAGAAGCTCTTAACTTCGTGCACAGCCTTGTTCCAGAAATATGTCTTGTCAGGCTTTACTGTTGCTGCCGTTCCGGAAACAACGATATAATCGATATCCATCTTGGTATCGCTCATGTTGAGCATTGCGGTACCGAGTGCAGTGATATTATCCTTAAATGATACAAACTCGTGGGTGATCTTCCCGGGCTTTTCGCAGAAACGTTCGAGCTGCTGTGCAATAGTCTGAGCTGCGGCTATGTTGTCAGCCTTCTGTCCGGTGAACTCAACATATTCATCGATCAGCCTGTACAGTCTCCTGTACTCAAGTTCCATTGCCTCCATAACCTCGGGGTAGTTATCCTGAATACGATAATCTCTGTACTGGTCAGGAGTAGCTCCGGTATAAACAAGTATCTTTCTGTAGATCTGATTCAGTCTGTATGTTGAATCCTCAAGTTCCTCAATGATGGGGCCTACACTTCCAAGGACTGACTCAAGCTTGATCGTATGTGTTCCCTTGGTAAGATAGAACTCATATTTTGTTCCGTTTTCATCAGCAAGGGTTACGCAGTTCCAGTCATTATCATAAGGGAAGGATACAACTCCCGCCTCTGCAAAAGGAATCTCTCCGTCAATATATACGGCACGGTTTGAAACCTGACCTCTCTGATAATTCTGACGGCCCTTGATCATTATGTTGTAGAAGCCGTCTTCAGGAACCTCAAACTCCCACTCGATCCACTGGCCATATGCTCTCCAGGCTTCACCGCCTGTGTAGTTCAATATTGTAGAAGTTACACTGTAAGGCTGTGTGGTAGGTGAAGATCTGTCATATTTTGCATAAAGTGAAGATTCGGAACGTCTTACAGAACTTTCGCCCTGAATAACCTCAATAAAATCTGAACCCCCGGAAGCCGAAGAAGGAACAGAGGCTGAATATTCTTCATATGAAGGAAGTGAGACTACAGGCTCAAGTGAAAGAGCTTTGATGTACATGGGCTCGTTCTCAGCGCCAAGTGAAATAGTCTGAGTGCCCTTGTCAAAATAGAATGTATAGGGATCTGTGACATATCCCATATCATCTCTGAAATAAGAAGACTGCCAGTCATAAATCTCAACCTGAGTAGGTCTGATCTGGTTGCCCTGGTTATCAACCTTGATCTCACCGCCGTCAGTCCATATCCTGCTGAAGGTGAGATTACCCGCATCGGTAAAAGGAAGCTCTCCGTTTATGTAGATGCTTCTCTCTGCCGCAACGCCTCTGGACTCAGGAATGAGGTAGTCCATCTTAAGATAATAGTATCCGCTCTCCGGGACATTTACGTCAAAAGTAACCACTGACTCGGTATCGGTAAAAAGAACCTGTGCCTCGTCGTGGTAATTAGCGACAACCTCAACATCGCCGCCCTCGGCAGTATAATCGAAGATATCGATGTCAACTGTCTTACCGGGATATGTAGCTCCTTCATGCTCGTGAAGGTAACCTGTATATGTCCCCTCCCTTTCCAGACCGGTTACGTCGGAAGTAAGATCATATCCCTCGTACTTTTCACTGTAGTTGTCCTTACCACGAAGGTTAAGGAGAACACATACTCCTGCGAAAGCTCCGCAGAAAACAATAGTGCCGATTAGTTTTTTTGTACCGTTTCTCATAGATTTTATTATATGTTTATCAATTTATTAAATCTAGTTAATTTTTGCTTTTTCTCATTTGATTTTATGCAAAAAATCGATAGAAAGTCAATAATTAATTATTTCTTTTGTGCACTTTAACAACTATTTTTTACTTTGTGGAATTTTACCCCGGGCTTTTTAGTCTAATTTGCCCATCCTCATAGGTCACAACAAGTCTTCCGGGATTGTTTCCGAGTTTTTCTATCATATCCGCAGGAAGCTGCAGGCGTCCGGCCCTGTCAACGACAACATATTCTTCCTGGGTTTCCTCATTTCTCCAGTCAACTCCGGATTCCTTAAGTCTGTCCGCAAAGCTTTCCTTGAGGATCCTTTCAGAGCTTATACGTCCGTCCCTTATGGCAACAACCCTTCTGACTTTTCTCGAAAGCGCAAGATCATGCGTTACTACCAGTATCGTCTGTCCGGCCTCGTTAAGCCTGGTGAATATCTCAAAAATCTGATCTCCCGTTCTTTCATCGACAGATCCGGTGGGCTCATCCGCAAGCAGAAGTCCCGGGGAATTAGCAAGTGCAATCGCTATTGCTATTCTTTGCTGTTCTCCTCCGGAAAGAGTTCCGAGTCTGTCATTTCTGTGGTTGATCATCCCAACAAGTTCAAGCAGATGTTCGGCTTTTTGCTTCTTATGCTTCACTCCGCTTATCCGCATGGGGATGCAGACATTGTCTATGGCAGTCAGATAAGGGAACAGGTTTCTGGCGTTATTCTGCCATACAAATCCGACGGTGTCCCTTTTATACCTTACCCTCTCGCGTTCCGTCATACGGAAAAGATTCTTCCCGCCTACATACAGCTTGCCGGCACTGGGAACATCCAGCCCGCCTATCATGTTCAGAAACGTAGACTTACCGGAACCGGAATTACCGATCAGTGCGGTAAACTCCCCTTTTTCAATCTTAAGATCAAGCCCGGACAGTGCAAGCACCTCGGTTTCCTTGGTCTTGTAAATCTTTACAAGTCCCTCGGCATCTATCATATACTCTACAGCTTTCGCCGCATCCTCTTCCCCGCCGTGGCATTCCGCATCTACTGCAGAAGCTGCCGCACTTACCGTGGAAGCCTCCGTGCTTACTGTGGATGCCGCCGTACTGTCTCCGGGAGTATCTCCTGCACTCAAAGGCTCCGTCTTTGCACCGCCTGCCATATCTTCACCGGATTGCGTCAACTCTGCAAACGGCACCCCGGCTGTGCCTTCACCGGGTTGCGTCAACTGTGGCTGCAGCGTCTGCGGCACATCCTGTGCAGCCGCTTCTGCCAGCTGGTAGGCCTCGGCATTCTGTCTCAAAGCATCCTGAGCCTGCGAATCTGCAGCTATGCTATTATCCAATGATTCATTCAGCCCCATCGCTTCCCTCTATTCGTCCGTTCTTAAGTTCTATCAGCTGGTCTCCGGCTCCCATGAGACCTACGTCATGGGTAGTCATAATGACTGTAACATGCTGCTCCTCGGAAATCTGTTTAAAAAGTCTTGTGACCTGGGCTGCCATTCCGGAGTCGAGTTCGGCAGTGGGTTCATCGGCAAGAATAAGCTTGGGTCTGTGTGCCAGAGCTCTGGCAATAGCCACCCTCTGCTGTTCTCCGCCCGACATCTCCTGAGGCATATGTGTCATTCTGTTGGATAATCCCACTAATGACAGCACCTCCATAGCTCTTTTTTCCATATCTTCCTTAACCCCGGCCATTCTCATTGAAAACTCCACATTCTGAATGGCGTTCATTGAAGGAATAAGGCTTACAGACTGGAACACGAATCCAAGCTGTCTCCTCCTCATGTTTTCCCTTTGTCTTGCCGTCATTCCGGTACTGCTCTTTCCGTCGATAAGTATTGAACCGGTGGTAGGGTCGTCAAGCGCACCGATCATATTCAAAAGAGTTGTCTTACCGGACCCCGACTTACCCCTGAGGATGCACATGGTATCTGCCGCAATTGAACAGGTTATGCCCTTCAGGACCGAAATCTTTCCACCGGGAGTCTGGAAATCCCTGGTGACATCTTTTATCTCTACAGATGATCCCATATCACTCCTCCCCAAGCTTCAGTGCTCTTATCATGTTCTGTTTCTTTATGATTATGGTCAGGACAAAAATGCTTACAACGAGCATAAGCCCGATCGACGCAAACAGTTTAACCATATCCGAAGGTTCTCTGATCATTACAAGAGGCAGAACCTGAGCAGCTGATGAATATGCGGTCTGAAGCATGGGAACAAAAAGAGTGTAGGCGATCAGTCCGACCGCAGCTCCCGCAGCAACCGAATAAAGACCGCAAATGGCCTGCTCAACGGAAAGCATTCCTATCATTTCCGACGAATGAAGACCCATAGCCCTCAAAACACCAAGCATCATCTCACGAGCCTTGATGGAAAGAACCCAATAGATCAGATAGCCCGCAGCGCAGAGTATGAGCATCACTATGAAGCTCATGGTCAGGATACCATTCATTCCCTGTAAAAGAGGATCCTCAATGGTTTTTTCAAGATCTCTGTTTCTGTCGGACATGTAAGTAAGAGGTGTTCCGGATTCGGCAACCCACTTGTAAAATTCATCTGCATCCGCGCCGTCCGAAAGTCCCATCCACACATAATACGGCTGAAGACCGAATTTCTTGCGGACAAAGGAATAATTGGCAACTATCATGTAATTTGAAGTCTCAACGATACTTCCGGCAGCATCAATCTGTCTGCTGACAGGCTCATATCCGGGCCAGTACTCGAAAAAGCCGATTATAGTGGCATCGCAGGAAGTACTGTTTTTATCGTAAAAGGTTATTCTGTCACCTACAGCAAGCCCCACAGAATCCCTGAAATTCGCAGACAGAAGAACTCCCTTAGGAGCAAGCGCAAGATCATTGAGCAGCTGTCTGTAAGGCGTGTTAAGAAGAGAATCATCAACATCGGTTATCGTACCGAATTCCTTGGTATGAATACCCATTATGCTGACAACATCCCTTCCGCTGGATCCGTTCTTAATATATCCGTCTTCCAGATAAACCCTGGTATAACCGTCTGTGAATTTGGTAAACGACGCGTAGTCAGAGTAATCGGGTTCATAATATTTGAACTCGATCGTCGGATCAAACTGTCTTGATGCGGAGTTGTCATACCACACCTCCCGGAACCTGATATCAGTTCCGTCAATGTAGGACGTATTGGCGAGAGAATTCTCAAGTATCGTTCTCGCAGATACCGCATCAAACATTCCGAGAGCAACCGTAAGAATAACAAAAAGAGATATATACTGCTGAGAACGTGCGCTTCTTATGCTCTCGAGCATTGCAGCATATGTTGCCGGTTTAAAGAATCTCTTTCCGAAGAAAAATACAGCTTTTACGATCAGAGGTCTGAGCCTGATCAGAAGCATTCCAGCTCCCAGGATAAACAGTGAGGACGAGAAATACAGAAGGGGATCCAGTGATTCTCCCTTTAAAGCACTCTCAAGAAGATCATTTGTATGATGCGAGAAATTGTAATAGCCGTAAATTGATATTCCAAGGAAAAGCACATCAAGATAGAATTTTTCCCAGAGCGCCTTCTTCCCCTTTGCACCTCCGCGCTTTGCACCGACTATGGTAAGTCTGGAAGCGCCGATAGAAGGAATAGTCATGATAAGGATGCATATTGCAGCCGCCACCAGAGCGTATATTAAAGCTTCCTCGGTAAATCTGATATCCAGCTCTCTTCTTATACCGAATTCAAGGAAAGAGCTGGCACTGCCAAGCCCCCTGCACACAAACATGCCTATAGGAACACCGATCAGGCTTGCAATAACAGCGATAATGATGCTCTGAAGAAGATACAATATGAAAATCTGACCGGAGGATGCACCTCTGCTCTTATACATGGAAATCTCATTTTCTTCCATGGAATAGAGCTGTCCCGATATCATGAGTATGAACGCCGCAAGCAAAAGCAAAAGAGGTATTTCAAGAAGAAGAAGGGATACAGATATCCTTCTTCTCGATGACTCATGCTTGTCAAGAACATCCATATAAGCGGGACGGCTTGTAAGGCTTCCGTAAGAACCGTTCAGATAAGCATTTGTTGCAGCAGATATGTACGCAGCATCCGCTGCATCAACCGAAAGATATTCAAACTGATTGTATATATTACAGTTAATCGCAAACTTAGGCCTGTCGGCATTGTACACAAAGGTATCGAGAAACTGATCGGATCTCACAAATATAGTATTGGTAAACATCCTTGTATCAGTCTGCCAGTAACTGTCAGAGGGGTCGGACACATCAAAGACTCCCACCACCTTCAGCCTGATGGGATCCTTTACATTTGGAGAAAAAACGGGAAACGCAAAAACATCTCCTATTATCATCTCAGATGAAAGGAATGTCTCCTCACTCACAATAACATCGAGAGTATTATCTGATGCATCCTCATCCTGCCAAAGATTTCCGTCAATAATACTTATGTGCTCTTCCAGATCAGTGAGCATTGCGATCCTTAGATTGATCTCAGCATCCTCGCCCCTCGAAAACTCCGGGTCTGCTGCGGTGCCGATCGTCGAATAATAATATATTGTGCGATATTCGGGAACGCCTATGTAATCATATATGGAGCGGACACCGCTTTCTTTCCCGGCAAGGGAGCTTACATCGCCGCTCTTACCCACCTGAAATGAAAACTTCATCTGCATGGGCCATTCGCCATTATCCGTATAGCTCTCCTCAAACTGGTCATCCAGCATACGGTCAAGCACAGCCGTCCTGTAGATTGGAAAACTTACGGCCGATGCAAATAGCAGCACAGCTCCCAGGAGGAGACATGCAAACATCCATTTCTTATTCTTTATTTTCTGAAGTTCCAGGAAAAGCATCAGTAAACTACCACCATTCCTTCATCAAGTCCTTCTATTGCCCAGATATACTGAACCGAGTCTATGGTCACAGCCCTGGGATTGTCTCCTCCGCCGGCAACAAAGCTTCTCCGGATGTACTGTCCGTTTTCAAATACCGTTACATATGCCTGCTTATCTACATACGTGACTGCCTTGACCGGAACCAGAAGAACATTCGTCTCATACTGTGTATATCCCGTCACTTTATATGCCTGTCCCTTTGCAGCATTAGCTTCCTCCTGCTGAGCAAGCCATACCTCCCAGGGATTGGTCACACTGGCGGCCTGTCCGGAGGGAATCTGTGCAGAGAATTCCGCCATCATATCATGTGCTCCTCCGGGAATGGGAGCATCTGAAGAAGGGATCAAATATACCTTATCCGAAGCAAGATCCGGACCGATCGCACCGAAAGAAACACTCGAAACTGTAAGCGGGAATGTAACGGTATCTCCGGATACAGGGTCACTATACTCTCCAACCAGGTCCATTCCGTACAACAGGGTACCGGCATCATTTTGTGCATAAAGAAACTCTGACGATACAGCCGCAACAGTTGCTATCAGCTCACCGCTTTTTAAAACTGCGCCGTCGCTGAGATCGGTTATATATCCGACCACGCCGTCACAGGGTGCATAAAACGCGGTTATATTATATGAAGCCTGAATTTCGGCTATCTGATCCATAACCGACTGTATCTGTCTGTCAAGAGAGGAAACTGCGTTTTTAAGCTGTTCCTGAACATTCCTGTCCAGATAATAAGTGGCCGGATCATCCGCAGCCTCCTGGGCAAGTTCTCTTCTTTCCTGGAGTCTGACAAGTTTAATAGCCAGTTCCTCAAGCTTAACGTTATTTGGAGCAACGGAAATATAAGCAATAACATCGCCTCTCTTCACCCTTTGTCCCTGAACAACATTTTTGCGGGTGAGGGTCACGGTTCCGTACTGAACAGAATTGGTTATATTGGTGATATCAGGATAACTGAGATATCCCGTTCCCTCATATTTTAGGTAATAATCACCTCTTTCAAGAGCGACCATATTCTCAGGTGCTTCGGAATAGGAATCGATCATCACCTCATCGCCCTCCTCAAGCCCCGACAAGATTTCGGTAAACATTCCGTTGGTCAGGCCCCTTGTTATGTAAACCTTATCCCCTGTAGTGCGGTTTACATAATATCCACCATCATCTCTGTGAATAGCATCCCTTGTTACAGAAAGAACATCTTCTCTCTTATCATAAATGATCACTATCGATACTTTCTGGCCTGCCTTTACGTTGCCGTCCGGATCATCGATTTCAAAAACCGAGTAGATATCTCTTCCGGATGCCTTCATGGCATTTATTTCAGTTGCAGAATACGGTACATAAGTGACTTCATATCTGGAGCCGTCCACCATGGCATATACTTCTATGGCTGTGGACATGGTCTTTGCAGATCTGTATGTTGCCAGAATATTAAGGCTTCTTCCGTCAGTCACAGCGGCAACATTTGTCCCCTCGGAGATCCATGCACCCGGAGAAGCATTCGAAACAGCAACCACGGTTCCGTTCATCCCGGATACAACCCTTCTTTTTGCTTCATTAACGGTAAGCCGGTAAAGAAGATCGTTATAATGCTGCAGATCAAGCTCATATACGGCTTCGTCATCTTCCATTGTCTGTTCCAGAAGGTCTCTCTCAAAAATAACCTTCTGTACTATTATCCTTATGGGCGAATCGTCAGGACAGTCACGCAGCCTGCTCTCAATGAAATACCCATAATCCTTTAGCTTAAGCTCATTTACCCTTCTGCTTTCAGCATAGGTAACAACAAGATTATCAATGGAATCTCTTAATGCCTTTTCCTGCGCGACATAGTCCTGCATTTCACCGCTGAAAAGCACACTTCCCCTGTTAACTCTCTGTCCCGGGAAAAATCCGATATCTGCAGCCTTCATGCCAACACCGGTAGGATACTCGGTAATAACGGGAAAAACATTCCCTTCAATAACCTCATAATCGTAGATAGTTCGGCGGACTGCCCTCTCGTTGATGTTAGCTGTAGAAATAGGGTCGATCAGCTCAATCTCCTGTCTTGTCTGCTGCTGCTCACCGCAACCGGAAAAGATCATCATCGCAGCAAGGACAATGCAGGACAAAGTCTTTATTTTATGTAATTTTCCGACACGTTTGATCATCAGAAATTCACCGCAACCATATCTCCGGTTTCAAGTCCGGAAAGGATCTCGATCCTCTCATCACCGATAAGACCGGTTGTTACCTCTCTATAGCGTCTGTAGCCGTCTTCATCCACAACATAGACATAGGATATATCACCGGCCCTGTGTACGGCAGCCGCAGGAACCGAAAGAACATTATCCCTTCTTCCAAGCTCAAGAACGATGTTGCCCGCAGTTCCTTCTGCTATCGAAACAGATGAAGCATCATCACCTGTAAGGATGAAACGAAGAGTAGTTCCGTCATCCGAAAATTCAGGAACTGCCGTATAATCTCCGCCCTGTGCTCCGGAAACAGTTATTGTAACCTCCTGTCCCTCTTCCAGGTATGATCCAAGTGAAGGATCTGTGGCATAGAAATACATATCATTGGGATCCTTGAGAGTAATGACCGTCCTGCCTATAACTGTCTGAGAGCCTTCAAGTCCTTCTCTGAGATACTCGACAATGCCATCCATTCCGGCATAGATATTATGATCGACATTATTTGCTTCGAGATTATCAAGCTTAAGATATGCAATGGCTATGTCATCATCATAGCCCTGAAGTGTGAAATAGTATTTATCGTCTATCGCCTGAATAGCGTCTGCAAGTGCATCCTTGGATTCCTGTGAGTAAGGATTTGCTCCCATAGCCGAATTAAATTCCGCCAGCGTGATCTCGTACTCTTTTTGATGAAGAGTTCTCTCCTTAAGCAGCTCAGTCCTCTGGATCTGATATAACAGTTCTGCTCTTTCTGCATCGATATCCGTGCTTGTTTCTAATGATATAAGAAGCTGCCCTCTTCTTACGCTCTCGCCTGCTGCTACATAAACGGTACTTATCTTGGCTCTCTCGATATCAAAAGCAAGATCCTGGGTCACCGCTGTTCTGTACCTGCAGGAAACCGTCATTGTCGAAACAACATCCGCATACTCTGCGGGAAGATTTCCGGCAACCTCAGTCACACTCTCTTCGTCAAAAAGAATGACCATATTGTCTTCTTCGGTTGTCTCGGCACAGCCCGACAGAAAGAAAACGTTTGCCGATGTCAACGCAAAAAAGAGCATACCGAATGTGCATGCTCTTTTGATTTTCAAAAAATGTTTACCCCGGAACAAAATACTCAATTCAGCGTACCCCCGATGTGGAATTTTACAATCAATGCGCATGTGTTTCAATAAAAAAATCATTAAAAGCAAATATCGGGAAAAATAAAGCAATTATTCCGAATTCCCATTGTCATGTCGTTCTTCCTTCCTAAGCTTTACAAGCTTATAGATGAAAAACTCTGTCGGAAGAACCAGCGCCACAACACCGAAAACAATTATGGCTGCTTTGAGCACACCCGCCATATCGTCACTTCCGCCTGCGGAATTTTGTTCATATGTTCCGCCTGCAGAGTTGGCACTGCCGGATGCGGTAACTGCGGTAACGGGAGCCTGGGACTGCATCTGAGTCTGGACCTGGGCAGTACCGGAAGCCGCTCCCGCCCCCTGTAAGTCTCCCGCCATCTCTCCCTGGCCGGTAACCGGCACATTGCCCGAAGACATTCCGTAAAGTCCCGGTATGATTCCCTCGGTATTTCCACCGATGAACGCTGTCATCCATGCAAGAGGTGCATTCCAGTTAATTGCACACTCATTGGTGGAATATGCTTCAATATGATCGAGATAACATTTGGCAGGAGGGATCGTTCCCTTCTTCCACCCCATGCCTCTCACCCAGGGATCCTGCATTCCGCTGTTGGGGCCTCCGACAAGCACCCCCGCAGGAGCCATCGGAAAACTGTCATCTATCAGGTTGGCCCAGAACCGGTGATGGGGATACATTGCGGCATGGGATCCGTAACCGGTCACATATGAATAATCATTGGCATTTCTTCCGAGGATATAATCCATTGCCGATATGGCTGCGTCCAGATAATCCTCATTCATGGTTTTAAGATATGCATATGAAAGGACGATCGCATTATCTAGAACAAACGAGTTCGATCCCCACAGATAACCCTTTGAAGGATCGGACGGTGATAATGTGCTTGCGGCATAGGGAAGACCGTATCCCTGCTTTTTCTCCATTTCGCAAAAGACCGAAGCAGCTTCATCAAGTGACCTGACAGCATCCTCAAGGTCTCCTGCGGAAAGCCGGTTTTGAGTAAAAACAAGAGAAAGGGTTCCGAGTGTGGCAGTATGCCCCCAGTCAAAGCTTCCGAAGGTATCAACGCTTTCACCGCCTGACAGATCCGTCAGGACCTTTAGATAATATGGCGAAGCCTTGGCATCATCCAGATATCCGGATTCTCCCGTGGTAATATAAAGCTCGCATGCAGCCCAGTAAAATTCATCCTCCGCATTATCGTCTCCATACGCTCCGCCGCCGGGAGTATCTTCCATCGGAGCATACATATTCGGATGTGCAAGCGCAGCTAAATAGGCTCTCTTTGCAGCATCAAGACAGGCATCCGCAAATCCGTCATCGATACCGTGCCACAGTCTTGCACTCTGTGCAGCACATGCGGCAAGATTCAGTGTTGCCGTCGTAGTGGGCGGATACAGGACTCTGGGCTGAGGGTCATCAGCAGGAGCAACCGCAAGTCCGGTCCATTTTTCATCCGTAACCTTATGGTATACCATCCCATCATATGCTCCGCCCGCTATCTGCATCTTGAGCATCCATTCCATCTCCCATCTTGCTTCGTCGAGAAGATCGGGATACGAATTGGAGTTTTCCGGGATCGGCATGGTTCCGTCCTTATAGATATCCGCCATTCCGGTAGCAAGAGCCAGCTCATACATATTCTGAAGTATCCAGACGGATATTCCGCCGTTGACCACATATTTTCCGTGATCCCCCGCATCATACCATCCGCCTGTAACATTGACGCTCCCCGATGTTCCGGAATATCCCCACACATTAAGAACCGATGCATTATCCGTCACGTGCCCCGCGCGTCTTTCAAGATCAGAAGCATCTCCCGAAGTGATGTAGCGGCTCTCGATATCTATGGCAGAGCGGTTCTGATAAAAATAATTCAGTGAATCATACAGCATTGAAGAATATTCGGAAGATATTCCGATCTTAAAAACTCTGGACTGCTCCCCGCTGCCTGTGCTTATAACATAGACTCCCGCTTCATCCACTTCGGAAAAATCCAATATATGGACATTATCACCGGAGTCAGCATCAATGCCAAAAACATCCGATGCGCCATCATATACCCTGTCCCACTGATCAGAGGCATTATCGCCCTGCAGCAGGCTGTCGCCTATCCTGTACACGCTGAAAGGTACAGACGCAGAAGAATCAGAAAGGAGCACGGCAGTCTTTTTCATACCGGGAATATATCCGATCTGATTGACAAGTATCTGCGATCTTTCAAATGGAGGCTCCTGAACATAGTCATGTGAACTGTCAGTCTTGTCCACAAGAGACATATTATCGAATTCGATAACGGTACCTGCAGTAAAGCACGCCCCCTGTGTATACTGCCCGTCTCCTCCCAGATGAAAAGCCCATTCCGCAACATCTATCGACTGAGATGCCGTAAAATCAAGGTCCACGACCTTCCATTCATTCCCGTTTATCCATATGGGATCCCAGGTCGAATCAAGATCATAACCGTTTGACATATTGTGCCAGATCTCAACGTCGCCTCCCAGATTACCGATCTTCGTATAGTATTTTCCGGATGTGGAAGCCTTTATCTCATAATGGACATGATATGTATGACCTGCAACGATGGTAAGTCCCCTGTGACGGAACTGGCAGTCCCACCTGTCCTCGCCTCCGTTTGACAATCCTCCCGGATTAAGGATCGTGATCCTGTATACGCCGTCCTCTATCTCAAAATCCATTTTTCCGGTGGCGGATTCACATATATGCCAGGGAAGACCCTTTCCTGAATCAAAATCATTTTCCCCAAGCTGTTCACCCGCACTAACTCTCATCGGAAGCACAAGAAAAAGAACGGAAAGCACGACCTGCACCAGCGCAAGAGCTGCCGCAGTTACCGCACTCCATATCCTTGTTTTCCTTTTGCATGATCCGGTATTCATCATATAACCCCCTGCCTGTCCGCTACAAAACAGCACGGATAGGTTTTACCCTATCCGTACATTACAGATCATATTTTATCAGAACAAAACAAAACTCTCAAAATCTTCCGGGCGCCTACAGCAGTTCCTTTGCAGCCACCTTGCATGCCTCGACCATGGGCCTGTATGCGGGGCCGTTCTTTCCGTAATTGATCCTCCAGTCCATTCTCCTGAGGCTGATGTCATCAACCGCCGAAAAGAAGATCATGAGATCCTGGAGACGCTTCCTGTTCTCCTCGGAAATATCCGGGCAAGAGATAAGGAGCTTTGAGCCAGCCTTCACTATCCTGTTCAGAGGACAGTTTTCGGTATATTCCTCGAAAATACAGATCATGCGTCTCTTATATATGGTCCTGTCGCGGAGTGATCCGGATACGTCCATCCTGCCTCTTATGGCGCTTTCGACATCCGTACCCTGTACATAATCCTTGACCAGCCCGCGCTTGACCTGAAGTGTCAGGCCGTCGGCCAGTATTTTTGCACATTCATCAAGTGTCATGCTATCGAATCCCTCAACTTAGCAGTCCATTCAGCAACCATCTCAGGCGAATCGAACCAGTACTCCTGAAGCAGAGGTACCATCTCATATTCAACAATATTGCTGAGGACTTCATCATCAGCGCTCTTAAGATTGGAGAAATAGCTGTGTCCGACACAGAAGCCCGCTCCAAGAGCCGCATCATCGGTGATGGCCTGATTAAGCTCCTTAACGCACCTGATAAGGCTTTCGAACTTGGGAGCTCCGAAGGACTGCATGTATTTGATAAATCCGTCGGATTCAAATCCGGGCTGCATATCAAAGAATACGAATCTTCTTCTCAATGCATAGTCGATCATCGCAATGCTTCGGTCAGCCGTATTCATAAGTCCGATGATATAGATATTTCTCGGCACGTTGAATTTCTCACCCGAATAAAGAAGCGATAATTCATTGCCTCTCTTATCAGGCTCGATCAGCATGAAGAGTTCACCGAATATCCTCGATACATTACCACGGTTGATCTCGTCGATGATGAAGAAATACTTGTTGTCGGGATCCTCCTGTGCCTTACGGCAGAATTTATAGAAGGCACCGCGCTTGATATCGAAGCCCATTCCCTTTTCGGAAGGTCTGAAGCCCTCGATAAAGTCTTCATAGTTATAGCTCTGATGGAACTGGATCATTTCGACTCTGTCGGGATCCTTCTCGCCGATGATCGAATATGCAAGACGCTTTGCGGTGAAAGTTTTACCTACACCGGGAGCACCCTCGATGATGATATTCATCTTATTCTTAACAAGTCTGACAAGCCTGTCATACTGTTCCGGCTGCATGTAGACATCCCTCAGGAAATCTTCCTTTCCAAAAGAAGGATAGTTGAGCATTGCTCCGTCTTCATTTCCCTCTTTTTCGTATCCGAACAAAGAGTTGAGCTTGTCAACATAATCGGTATAAGGAGTAATGTCAGTAAGCACCTTTACAGCGGACTGAAGAGGAACCTCCCAGCTTCCCTGCTGTGCCCAGTTTACAAGTCTGAAATGCTTGTAATCATCATCCGGTGAATCATCAAAAATGTAATCGGAGGTAACAACGCCTCGTCCGAGGATCGTATTGTCACCCTTTCTTACGAAAATAACGTCGCCGGGCTTTATTCCGTTAACAAACTGCCATGCGGAATAGGAAGAATACTTGAAGGGCTTGGTCGGATCGATCTTGGCCATCATAGCCTTTCTGACCTCTTCCTGGGAATCATACTGTCTGAGGTCTCCGGTTGCGCCCCATCTGATAGCCATTATTCCCTTCTTATAGAAGGTATCCCATCTTTCGGAGAACTGACCGGGAGCATAGAGCCAATATTTAACGGTCTTTACATCATCATCGGGAAGACCTGTTCCCTTTGCATACTTCTCCCCGACACGGCTCATGCGGTTCTGGTCCTCGGAAGCGACCCATGCGTTAAATACAAGCTCAGGAATACTCCTGAAAGGAACTCTTCCGGAATTCATCAGTGCATTTACTCTGTCGAGTATCTCAAAATAGCTTGCGGAAGGAATATCATCAACGATCTCAGGGAACTGCGCAGCTTCCTCCTCGGGAATGATACCTGACTTAAGCAGATACCAGATGATCGAATAATCAATGGGCATATATGTCATGGGTGCGATCCAGTACAAGCCCTTGGTGATCTTGATATTTCCGTTACCCTTAACCTTAAGACAGATGTCAAAATACTCACCGAGCGCCTGACGGTTCATAGGGTTGGGGGCGGCGGCATAATTCATCGCACGCTCAAAGAGAGTCCATAGACGGTCGATATCGTTCATGTCTCTCTGATCGTTAAATCTGTAGAATGTAGTATCCAGCTCGTTAAGAACGGGGATGGAATCGAACTTGGTAGGGATTTCTGCACCCACACCGATGTTGACGGCAAGGCCGGACATGATCTTGATCCTCTGATCATCAGGCATCTTAAGTCTGTTGAAGAGACC
>OCVV012891881.1_pt1 | contig 33049 bp, 27 predicted proteins | sample 1539721 | NCBI WGS metagenome assembly OCVV01 (sample SAMN02144230, study PRJEB22623) | gut metagenome | biome: sheep rumen | host: Ovis aries | place: New Zealand | reverse complement strand
TCATTCATATTTGTAAGATTTGAGAAGATTTGTGAGATTTCTTTGCGAGCAAAGCGAGTAAACTCGATAACTCGCGAAGCGACTCCTTATGCCGAACTGACGTGTTTTTATATAACCTTTGATAGAGAAGTATTATTTGTTTGCTTTGATGAAACGAACGCACGTTCATTGTATTGTTGATGAACGTGCGTTTGATGTGAATTGAGCGTTCGTCGTGGCGTTGATGAACGTGCGTTATATTGGTGTGTCCTTTGTTGCAAGGTTTTGTGTGCGGTTGCTGGCTTATCCGAAGAGTTTGCCTACGAATTGAAGTAGGTTCTTGACGGACTCTTTGTTGGCAATCGGGATGTGGATGCTGGTTTCGCCTGTCTTCTCGTCTTCCACTACGATGGTCTTAATCAGTTCCTCGGTGGCTTCGGGCGATTTCAGGGTTTCGGCGAGTCCTGTCATGAAGGAGATGCCTTGCGAAACGAGGTCTTTAGGGTTGCGGATGGAAGGCTTGTGGGACGACGTTGAGCGAGTGTCTTGTTCTTTGTCCTCTGTACTGTTTTCGTCCTCGTCTTGTGGCTCAATGAGTTCTGGGGATATGTTGGCGGTTGAGTCCTCGATGTCTGCTGAGTCCTTGCTTTTTTCTTCTTCGGGCTCTTCCATGACTGCGGCTTCCTGCTCTGTCGTTTCTGTTGCTTCGTCTTCGAAGATGTCCATCGTCTCTTTCAGGCTGTCCATCATCTGGCTGAACTTGCTGTCTTCCACGAATACGGAATCTTCACCTCCGTCAAGAACTCCTTCGAACATGGAGGCTTTGAAACGAAGTTTTCCAATCATTTGTTCCTCGATGGTGTCTTTGGCTACGAGGTTGATGACTTGGATGTTTTTGGTTTGTCCCAGTCGATAGATGCGGGCAATACGCTGTTCCAGCACGGCGGGGTTCCAGGGTAGGTCGAGATTGATGACGATGGAGGCGACTTGCAGGTTCAGACCTGTGCTGCCTGCATCGGTGGATAGGAAGACGCGGCTTTCGGGCAGGTCGCAGAAGTTGCTGACCAAGTCCTTGCGCTTTATGGATGGTACTCCTCCGTACAGATATTCATAGCCGATGTTGCGTTTGTCCAGTTCTTGCGCCACGAGTCGTGTCATTCTTTCCCACTGGCTGAACACGACGACTTTCTCGTCACCGCTGTCCACGATGTCTTGCAGGATATTTGTCACTTCGTTGACTTTCGTGTCGTAGCGTGTTTTCTGGTCCAGGATGTAGCTGCTGTCGCACACCATTCGCATTTGTGAAAGCAGGAGGAGCAGGCGTCGTCGGTCTTTCTCCGACAGGAAATGGTTGGTTGTCCACTTATGGATGAGTCGTGCCACTCCTGCATGGTATTCCTCGTGCATGTCGATTTGCTCTTGTGTGAGGGGAAGGATGAGGTTCTTGTCTTGTCGCTTGGGCATTTGGAGGGCTACGTCCTTCTTTCTTCTGCGGATGAGTCTGCCTCTGATGATTTCGCCGACCTTGTTAAGATTCTTATAGCCTACAATCTTTCCCAATTCATCGGTTTCAATGCACTGGGCACGGAATTGGTAGTAGGGTGCCAGGCAGAATTGGTCAACGAATTGCATGATGGAAAAGAGTTCTTCCAACTTGTTCTCTAACGGTGTGCCGGAGAGAATCAGGGAGTAGTCGGACTGAATTCGACGTGCTGCTGTCGAGATTTGTGTGTTCCAGTTCTTCAGTCGTTGCACTTCGTCCATGATTAGGATGTCTGTGTGCAATGAACCGAGAATCTTGATGTCGTTGCACGCACTGTTGTAGGAAATAATCTTATAGGGTTGAGGAGCATTGTATTGGTCGCGTCGCTGCATGTGTGTTCCTTCTATCACGTGTACTTCCTGCCCCGACAACCGTTCTATTTCCCGTTTCCATTGGTATTTCAATGATGTGGGGCAAATCACCAACACGCTCTCTGCAAGATGTTCTCGTAGTAACAGCTCTGCTGCGGCAATGGCTTGCACGGTCTTTCCCAGTCCCATTTCATCGGCAATGATGCTTTTCCCTTTGGCAAAGGCAAAGCGCACTCCTTCTTTCTGGTAGGGATAGAGTTGTGTGTGGAGGATGCTGTCCAATTCTTCATCCGAGTAGTTGCGAATGATGCGCTCACGCACGGTCTTTTCTCGTTCCTCAATCACAAAGTCGAGTGCATCCTGATAGAAGCGGAAACGGTCGTCGATGGCTTTGGCTGCTCGGATGAACTGGTGTATGTTCTTGTATGCTGATGGCAGGAGATTTCCTTCTGCATCGAAATAGTGGGCTGCCAGCCGCTGATAATCTTCTTGATAATCCGCCCCGATGCGAATGCGAACGGTTCTTTCTGCTCTGTAGTCCAAATAGACAGATGTGTAGGAGGGAATCTCGGTGTGTACCTTCAGGTGGCTGCCGCTCACTTTCTGTTTTATAGCCTCAATGTGTTTGCAAGTGCCTAAGCGTGAAGTCTTGAAGTCCATGCACGAGCAATAGTTCCACGGACTTTTCGCTCCTCGATACACGACCTTGTACTGATGGCGTGTTTTCGGATTCTTCAAAAGATACTCACCAGGAAATTTCTCCTCATCCACACATGAAATGGTATATCGTTCCTCCCGAGCCATTTGCCGACGCAGTGCAATCTGCCATTCTTCCATTGTCATGTTTGAAGGACAATAATAATAAGGAACGCGTTGCACTTTTTTCTTGCTTTTCTTCTTGCTGTTTTTTTTCTTTTCGCTTGAGGACATGTTCATTATTGGGGGGATTTGGTTGATTGTCTTTTTGTTATACTTCGCCATTCTGCGACGATTTGATTTGCAAAGTTAAAGAAATACGTCCTTTTTCAATGGTGAATTGTCAATAATTATTTACCTTTGCGAAAAAATTCAAGCTTGATTCAAAAAAAACGAAATAGTATGAAGATAACAGTTATTGGCGCTGGCAATATGGGCGGCGCATTGGCAAAAGGATGGGCAAAAGCGGCTCAAAGCGGAAAGTCAGAGCAGGTGCTGGCTTCGGTGGCTGACATTTGTGTGGCAGACAAGGCTCAAGCAATTCTCCAAAAGTTCTCTGCCGACTTCCCTGGCATTCGCACGACGGACGACAATTCTTGCGCTGTGGAAGGTGCGGACATCGTTGTGCTGGCGGTGAAGCCTTGGTTGGTGGAAGTGGTGGTCAACGACATTCGCTCACAGATTGACTTTCGGAAGCAGATAGTGGTGTCGATTGCTGCTGGCATCACGACCGAGAAACTCATCGGTTTCTTCGGAAATGTTCCTGCTGATGCTAACATCTTTTATTGCATTCCTAACATTGCTGCTGAATTTGCGCAAAGCATGACTTTCATTTCTTCGACGAAGGGCACTGGTAAGGATGCCGTGGAAAAGGTGGAAAGTCTTTTCAAGCTGGATGGCGACACGCTCGTCACGGAGGAACGCCTCGTGGGTCCAGGCATGATGATGGCCAGTTGCGGCATTGCCTACGTGTTCCGTTTCCTTCGTGCCATGACAGAGGGTGGGGTGGAAATGGGGTTCTATCCTCAGCAGGCATTGCAGATAGCGATGCAAACGATGGAGGGTGCTGTTGCTCTGTTGCGCGAAACGGGTTTGCATCCAGAAGCAGCCATCGACAAGGTCACCACTCCTGGTGGCACTACCATCAAGGGGCTTAACGAACTCGACCATGCTGGTTTCAACTCTGCTGTCATTCGCTGTCTCAAGGCGGGACTGAAGTAAGGAATCGTGCTTGCATATTTTCCCAAGAAGTGTGCAAAAAAAATCGGGAATCGTTGCACAAAGGGAAAAAGTGTGTGTAAATTGGTGAAAATTAACATGTTTTTATTTTGCAATAAGATAGAAAAGTGTGTAAATTTGAATCGAAAAGAAAAGTAGATTCATCATGGTGTGCAAAAAATTCTTTGTGAATCGTGTTCGGATTCCCAAGGTTTGTTTGCAGCAGAAAGAGAGTGATACAAATAAAGACGGGTTGGCAAAAGAACACACACACATTTTTCGCTTTTCTCAGAATAAAAACAAACACACACGTATATGTTAGAACGTTTTTTGAAGCAGAGTACATTCACATCGATGGAGGATTTCAAGCAACATCTTGAATTCATCGTTCCCGATAATTTCAATTTTGCCTACGACGTGATGGATGCGTGGGCAGAAGAGGCTCCAGACAAGCTGGCTCTTCTTTGGACAAACGACCGAGGTGATGAACGACGTCTCACCTTCAAGCAAATCAAGGAAGAATCGGACAAGGTGGCAAGTTTTTTCCAAAGCCTCGGCATTGGAAAGGGCGACATGGTGATGCTAATTCTCAAGCGAAGACTGGAATTCTGGACGAGCATCATAGCTCTCCACAAGATTGGTGCTGTTGCCATTCCTGCAACGTTCTTACTGACTGCCAAGGACATCATCTATCGCTGCGAGAAAGCTACCATCAAGGCCATTGTGACTTGTGGCGATGAGGAAATCCTTGACCATGTGGATAATGCTTATCCTAAGTGTCCATCCGTGGAACGACGCATCAGCATCGGTCCTGAAGTACGCGAAGGCTGGGAGGATTTCCAGAAGGGTATTCGGGAGGCTGCTCCATTCAAGCGTCCTGAACATGTCAACAAGTCGAGCGACTACTCTATCATGTATTTCACGAGTGGTACGAGTGGAGAGCCTAAAATGGTGATTCACGACTATACCTACGCGCTCGGACACCTTACCACTGCTGCTTTCTGGCATAATCTGAAGCCAGACAGCCTCCACCTCACGGTGGCTGACACGGGCTGGGGAAAAGCTGTTTGGGGAAAGCTCTATGGACAGTGGATTGTGGGTGCTACCATATTCGTGTACGATCATGAGAAGTTCACACCTGCTGATATTCTCAAGAAGATGGAGCAATACCATGTGACTTCGTTCTGTGCGCCACCCACCATCTATCGCTTCATGATACGCGAGGACCTCTCGAAATACGACCTCTCATCGCTTCAATACTGCACGACGGCTGGAGAAGCGCTCAATGGTTCTGTTTATAAGAAGTTCTTTGAAGCCACGGGAATCCACTTGATGGAAGGTTTTGGACAAACAGAAACCACCTGCACCCTCGGCACCTTTGTGTGGATGAAGCCAAAGCCAGGGTCGATGGGTGTGCCAAATCCTCAATATGACATAGAACTCAGAGACAAGGAAGGCAATCTTGTTACGACGGCTGGTGAACAGGGCGAAATCTGCATTCGCACCGACAAACGCAAACAGCTCGGACTTTTCTGCAAATACTATCGCAACCCAGCTCTCACAGAAAGCATTTGGCACGACGGTCTATACCATACTGGCGACTTGGCGTATTTCGACAAGGACGGCTACTTCTGGTTCATCGGACGTGCTGACGATGTCATCAAGAGTTCTGGCTACCGCATTGGTCCTTTCGAAGTGGAGAGTGCGCTGATGACGCACCCAGCCGTTGTGGAATGTGCTATCACAGGTGTGCCCGATGACATCCGTGGCGAAGTGGTGAAAGCAACGGTTGTGTTGGCTAAAGAATGGAAGGACAGAGCTGACGAAGACCTCGTGAAAGAATTGCAAAGACACGTGAAGCACGAAACTGCTCCTTATAAATATCCACGTATCATTGAGTTTGTTGATGCGCTACCAAAGACAACCAGCGGAAAAATTCGACGGGTGGAGATACGTGAGAAAGATAGGAAAAGAAACGAAAATGAAGAATGAAGAATGGCATTCAATGAAGAATGAAGAATAAAGAATGAAGAATGTAAATTACTTATTTAATTAGCTGAGTAAAATACATTCTTCATTCTTTATTCTTCATTCTACACTTTATTCTGCTTGGTGGTTGATACAGATGCCTTGGAGATACCATTGATAAAGGCGATGGATACCTTCATCAATTTCTATTTTATGATGCCAACCCAGTTCGTGAAGTTTGGTTGGGTCAGTCAGTTTCTTTAGTGTACCATCAGGCTTTGAGGCATCCCAACGCAATTCGCCCTTGAATCCGATTTCTTTCATAATCAGTTCGGCAACCGCCTTGATACTGATTTCCTTACCAGTTCCCACGTTGATGTGGCAATTGCGGATTTCGTTGATGTGGTCAGCGTTGAAATTCTCCTGGTATGTGTCCTTGAAATCCACATTGAGTAACACGTGTACACTCGCATCGGCCATTTCTTCACTCCAAAGGAACTCGCGCATAGGTGAGCCTGTTCCCCACAGCGTCACGGCTTCAGGGGCAATGCCATAGTGAGCAAGCACTTCGAGAATGTCGGCTTCGGATGAAGAGGCATCCACACGCTTCACCTCACCTGTTGCCTTCACCTTCATCGTCACAGGGCGCAAACCGATGTCCTTGCGAACAGCCTCCCAATCGCCTTCATTCAAGCATTTTGCCAGATGTATCTTACGAATCATGGCAGGGAGCACATGCGAGTTCTCCAAATGGAAATTGTCGTTAGGACCATAGAGGTTGGTTGGCATCACTGCGATGTAGTTGGTGCCATATTGCAGATTGAAGCTTTCGCACATCTTCAGACCTGCAATCTTGGCAATGGCGTATGGTTCGTTGGTATATTCAAGGGGAGAAGTGAGCAGACAATCCTCTGGCATAGGCTGTGGAGCCTCGCGTGGATATATGCAGGTGGAACCGAGGAAGAGCAATTTCTTCACACCATGCTTCCAACTCTCTCCAATCACATTCTGCTGAATCTGCAAGTTCTGGTAGATGAAGTCGGCACGATACTGAAGATTTGCCATGATGCCTCCCACATGTGCAGCGGCAAGTACCACGGCATCGGGTTGTTCCTCATCGAAAAACTTCTTCACGGCGATGGGGTCGAGCAAGTCGAGTTCCTTATGACTGCGTCCCACCAAATTCGTAAACCCTCTCTGCTTGAGGTTATTCCAAATGGCAGACCCCACCAACCCGTGATGGCCTGCCACGTATATCTTACTGTTTTTTTCTAACATTCGTAATATTTTTTCCGTTGTTTTATTTCACAATACCCTTTTCAAGATATTCGGCGAGGTTCGTGCGAAGCACCTGCTCAGAAGCCTTCTCAGCAGCCACTTTTGCCATGTCATGATCCACCATGATTTTCACGAGTTCCTCGAACGTAGTCTTGCCTGGATTCCAGCCGAGTTTCGCTCTTGCCTTCGTTGGGTCGCCCCAGAGATTCACCACGTCGGTTGGACGGTAGAAATCAGGACTCACTTCAACCAGCACATTGCCCGTTGCCTTGTCAATGCCCTTCTCGTCGAGACCTTCGCCTTGGAACTCCAGTTCGATGCCAGCATGTTTGAAAGCATAGTAGCAGAACTCACGCACACTGTGCTGCACACCCGTAGCAATGACGAAATCCTCTGGTTTGTCGTTCTGCAAGATGAGCCACATGCACTCCACGTAGTCCTTTGCATAGCCCCAGTCGCGCAGGCTTGAAAGGTTGCCCAAGTAGAGCTTGTCCTGTTTGCCTTGTGCAATTCGTGCAGCAGCTAAGGTAATCTTGCGAGTCACGAAGGTTTCTCCACGGCGCTCCGACTCATGGTTGAAGAGGATGCCCGAGCAGCAGAACATGTTGTAAGCTTCACGGTATTCTTTCACAATCCAGAATCCATAGAGCTTTGCCACAGCATACGGACTGTAAGGATGGAATGGCGTGTTCTCGTTCTGAGGCACTTCCTCCACCTTGCCATAAAGTTCCGAGGTGCTTGCCTGATAGATGCGACAAGTGTCTTTCAGACCACAAAGGCGAACGGCTTCGAGCACACGGAGCACACCAGTGGCATCCACGTCGGCAGTAAACTCAGGTGAGTCGAAACTCACTTGCACATGGCTTTGCGCAGCAAGGTTGTAAATCTCGGTTGGCTTGACCATACTGACTACTTGAAGAATCGACATGGAGTCGCCCATATCACCATAGTGAAGGTGGAAATGTGGCTTACCCTCAAGGTGTGCGATGCGCTCACGGTAATCGACCGACGAACGGCGGATGATGCCATGCACTTCATAGCCTTTTTCCAAGAGAAACTCGGAAAGGTAAGAACCATCCTGACCTGTAACACCAGTGATCAATGCAACTTTTTTCATAATAATGCTATTGTTTGATATATAATTATTTCTGTATGTTCAATCAACAAGTTGCAAAGGTACAACATTTTAAGTAAATAATAATAAATGGCACTCGAAAAAAGACCAATTCATGCAAATTCGGTCCATTACACTTACAAAAAAGGCATTGCAGAATGTTCTCTGTTGAGGAAAATCTGCAATGCCTTTTTCTCTTTTTCAGTCGTTATATTTTGTACTACTTCACGACGAATTTCTTGCCGTTACGGAAGTAAACGCCTGGAGCCAACGCCTTGAGGTCGGCACCAGCCTCTGCCACCTTCACACCGCCGATGGTATAGATTGGTGCATCCTCATCGTTTGCATACAGCACTCCATGAATGCCCGAAGGGATTTGTGTCGTCACATAGAGCACACCACGAGCCAGCTGGCTGTCATCCCAATAGAGTCCGGCAGCCTCATCCACGATGTAGCTTTCCAGTTTTGGAGTACCCAGATACTTGTCTGCCACCCAGAGAATCACGGAGTCGCCAGCCACCAACGAATGTGAGCTTGACAAGAAGACGGAAACCGTTCCGTTCATCGTCATTGTTCCGATGTTTGTCAATGCTGCACCACCGTATGAAGTCTCGTTAGCACATTTGCTGACACCCAAGCGGAGCACTGAATTTGTGCCCATCGTTACATTCTTGCCACCAAAGCCCATGAAGCCCGATGTGCTCGATGAACCGACACCCACTTGCAGCGTTCCATTGATGCTGTAAGACGAGTTGGTCAGATTGCCTTGAGAAGAGAAGATACTTCCTGTCACACCCGTCAGCGAAGCATCGGCAGCCACGGTGAGCGAACCAGTGCCTAAGCATGTGTTCGAATTGATGTGGACTTCACCCTCGTTCACACGCACTGCACCAGTTGTGGTCCATGCACCCGAAGCGGTCATTTTGCCTGAGCCGAGTTTGGTGAAGTTGGTTCCTGTGCCAGTCACAGCACCTCCCCACGCAAAGTTCTCGTCGTTGCCAACCTGCCAAGTGTTGGCACCGCTGACTGTTGAGCCGTAAGCCGATGCGCCACCCAGGTTGCCCGAACCAGTCACCTTGCCAATCTTGAAGGTCTTTGCCGAGTTGCCCACGGTGATGCCCGACGAGAGGTCGAGTGTTGCTTTTGGCAAACCGTATGAGTTGTCGAGAGGGAAGATGGCATCGCTGTTTGTGGTAGCCTTGATGGTTCCTTCGAATGCCGACCAGTTGCCCTGCAGCTGTGTGCGCTGGATGGTAGTCTGAACATTCACGGTCAGCGTTCCTGCACCTGTCAACACATTCTTATAGGTGGCGCGCGAGTCGAGATTCCATGTACCCGTCTTGCCCTCAGGAACATTCACCGCGTAGGTGTAATTGCTGTAAGAGCCGTTTCCGTTGTAGTCGCTGAATGAGCCGCCTTGGAATTCGAGCGTCTTGGCTGGCGAAAGGCTGTTGTCGGTAATCATCGTCACGGTGCCTTGAGCCACAATCATCTTCGTGAGGGCTGCGTTGCCTGTCGCAAGGCGCAATGTGCCATTGCCTCGCTTCGTGAGCTGAGTGCCCGAGAACGCTGAGTTCTGTGTGAAGTTGGCTCCTGCATTGATCACACCGCCTTCTGTACCCACAAGACGGATGGCAGAGCCGTTTGTCACCTCAGCCGTTGTCTGAAGCACAGCACCGTCTTCGATGGTGAACAGGCTTGGACTCATCGTCACACCGCCCAAGTTGCCGTATGCTTGATTGGCATTAGAGAGTGTGCTGACAACGGTCGTTCCGCCTTTCAGGTGATTTCCACCCTTGTAGGTGTTGTCGGTTGATATGGTCAGTCGTCCTGCACCCGTCTTCACCAGTTGACCTCCGATGATGGAGCCAGTGCCCATGAACTGATAAGCTGATACGTTATCTACAAACATCGTGTCGGGTTGTACCTCGCCATTGATTTCCACCTTGAAGCTTTCTGCGTCGTCGTTGAAATACACATTGTCGCCATTCACGAACATCGTTGCAGTCAGTTCTTCGTCTGGGAATGCGAAATTATCCGTGATGGAAGCGTTCCAAACTGAACTCTTGTCGCCCAACCAAACAATATCGCTATTGTCGCGAACACCCGAAACCACCAGATAGAGCTTGCCTTCGCGCAGTTCGAGCACGCTCTTCTGGGTGAGGATAGTGCCTTTCAGCACCAGCTTTTCCATTGCTCCCGTCACATTTCCAAATTCTGCCAAGAGATATTCGCCTTCAGGAATTTTCTCTACACCCGTGCCAAGATGAGGAACCACTTCCACCACTGGAGCCAAGAATTCAGGACCATACGCCCAGTCCTTCGTTTCGATGTTCACTGCCTTAGCAACCACCTTGTCAGCCGTGCCATCCTCAAAGATGTCCAGCACAAGGCGAGAGCCAAAGCCTAATGTCAGCGTGTCCATTGTCACCGTTCCCATCTGCTTCTCACCGCCTGGGCGCAACTCAGCGGCGTAGTCCATCTTGATGCTGCGGAACTCGCCACCATTGCTGTTCAGTTTGGCAAAACGATTCAACCAAAGGGCTGAGTTCAGCAACTTGCCATCGAAGTTCACCGTTCCTGCCCAGATGTCGGTGTTGCCCGTGTATTTCTGCTCCACAGCTGGCAATGTCAAAACGCCATCGCCTTGCTTCACTAATCGCATGTCGCCAGCAAATGCACCTCCACTCACTTCGCAAGTGTAGTAATCATACTTGATGACTGGATTCGTCTTGCTGTTGCTGTTCGTTCCCTGCACCCACGAAGGCACATTGAAGGTGGCAATATATGGATTTGCACCGTCGGTCACGGAAATCTTCGTGTCGTTCGTTTCGCAAACCATCACGTGCTCGTTGGCATTAGCAGTGCTGATGGTGCCGCCATTGCCAATCTCCACGCGGTCGGTCATTGTGAATGGTGGTGGAGCTACCGTGAGACCCTCCAGCTCGCCGAGGAAGTAACTCTTCTGAGGAGGCTGGTTGTAGCCCACACACTGCCAAACCATTGCATTGCGATACTGATGGTCGTGCCAAAGTGTAGGAATGCGATAAGTGGTAGGAGTGTTCGTCGTATAGATTCTGATGTAAGCATTGTCGCTGGTGCGAACCACGATTTCCTCGCGCCAGTCGCCGAGGATGTCAGCCGAAGCACAGGCGTTGTTCTTCGAGTCGTTGTTCATCTTGCAGCCCGAACTGGTGAACAACCTGCTGTGCTCATGCTTATAGACAGCAGCCTCCTTCTCTGTTCCAGGGCTATCGAGCACCTCATCACAGAGGTCGCCGTCCCAATAGATGCGGAAGTTGAGGTGAAACCATGCCATAGCCCAGTTCTTAGCCGTCTCTGCGTCACTTGGAATCGTCACAGGCAGGAGTTTGTCGGCAACAGTGGAAACCAACCCGCTCTGTGTACTTCTGCCCTGGCAACCAGGATAGTCGTTCGAGAAATTTCCGCAAAGCGAACGGCCGTCGTCGCTCGTACTCTGCAAGCGGTAGTAAATCTGCGAAGTGGTAGCATTGCGGTAGTTCATGGATGGATTGTCCTCGTTGCAACCGAAGAACTCCAAGCCCTTGCGGTAAGGGTCGAGGTCGCCCACAATCTCAGCATCGCCATGTCCGAGTCCTGTGGTGGAAAGTCCCTTTCCGTTGTCGTCAATCACCATCGAACCAAACACAATCTCGTCGCGTCCGTCTTCATCCACGTCGGCAATGGAGAAGTTGTGATAGCCATTGCCAAACCAAGGCGACGAACCGTTGTATTCCGACCAGAACCAACGCTGCGTGAGCTTATGCGTGGCTGGGTCCACATCGTAAGCAGCCATCTTGTGGCGCGTGTAGCACCCACGACCCAGGAAGATGCTTGCCTTGCGGCCATCCAGGAATGGGGCACCGAAATAATGCTTCATCGAACGGTGACCACCGTCGTGACGACCATTCGAGCCGCCCCAAGTGTTCACGTAGGCTTCCTCGTAAGTAGAACTTCCTTCCACCCCGCTGAACTCATTGGCTTCGAATCGCTTCAGTGGATAAGTCATCCAGAGTTTGCCGTCATCACCGATTGGATAAGGCTTGCCCGTTGCGCCCTCCAAATAGAGCAGGTACTCATTGCCCACGCAGGTATATTGCGTGTTATAAACGGTACGGGCATCGTAGTTAGGCTTGTCGCCAATGGTCAGCACCGTGCCGTCAGCCTGATGGATAATCATGTTGTCGGCACCGCGCATCAGCACCTCAGCCTTGCCGTCCATGTCCCAGTCGTAAAGCACAGCATCCCACTGCTCGTCGGGACCTGCCAGCATGTTAGGACCGAGGTCCATCCACCACAGCAACGTGCCATCCAGTTTGTAGCACTCGTAATGGTGGAACGTCAGCTTGTTCGTCACGTCCCCTTGATTGCCAAGATGATTGTTGCGCTTCACCAAGAACTCCACAACACCATCGCCATCCACGTCGCCCAAGCTGACATCGTTGATGATGTAGCCCGAAGTGACATCATTGCCAGCGCGGTCATAGACCTTTGCCACAGGGAACTGATAATACTGGTTGTTCCAGCGCTTCGTTGCCTGCGACATGAGGTCAGTGCGCTCCACACCTTTCACAACGGGAACCACCTGATAGGAACTCGACGAATTGCCATTCGTGTGGGTGTAGTTCGACGTTTTCAGATTGCTCGCAATCTTCGAACCATTGCAATAGAGATTGTAAGTCACGTCGTAGTATTCCTCAGCAAACACTTTCCAGCTCACAAAGTTACCACCCGTCACAGGCACTGCCACGAGCCCACGGTCCAGCTGGTCTGTCACACGCTGAGCATTCGCACTCATCAAAGAGGTCAACGCTAAAAGCGCACAAGTAACAAATTTTTTCATATAGTTATCTAGTTAGTTGTTGATTCCAAGAATACGTTTCTTTGCTGCAAAGATAACGAAAAAATAAACGTTGATGCGACTCAGCAAAATAAAAAATCCTAACCGATTCCCATTTCGTCTCAAAAAAGTACAATTCTACATACAGCGTGAATAATCACACCACCAGGAATTGCTTGCATAACAGCCGAAACAATTTCTGTTTTATCTGCGCCCATTACCCCCATTTCGCCCATTAACCCCATCATGCCCATCACGCCCATCCTCATTTCGAAGTATATCTGAACTTCCTGAATCGCCCATCCCCGTCCCCGTAAGTCACCAACGCAGGCCGCAAAGCCACCCCATCCGCATTGGCATCGACATATCGTTCCACGTTTATGCCCTGAGCCAGAGTCTCCCATCTGCGTCCCGTTTCGCTCACCTGTATGCGCACCCGCTGTCGGTGATTGACGATTCGCACATAGCAATTCTTCCCGTAGGAGTATTCCTTCCGTCCCTTTTCCTTGCCATCTTCGTATATCACAAACTGCCTGCCATCCGTCACCACACCACAGAAATGCCCCTCGTCGGCAAACAGCATCAACCCCGACCAATTCCCCGACGAAGATACGACCTGCGTTTGCACCAAATAATTCTTGTCGATAGCCTTCGTCATCAGCTTTCTGCCATCAACAGGACTCGTTCCGCAAGCCGCCAAATGGAGTGTCCCTTTTTCGATTTTTGCCGAATTCATCGAGAATTCTTTCCACATCGTCCATTGCAGTCCTACATGCTGCCCAGTGAAATTGTCATTCATGCGGATGCGCATTTCGGGCATCTTCTTCGTGTCGCTTTCTCGCCAAAACCTACCGCCATTCTGCTTGCGGTTTTTGCGGTTCAGTTCGTCCGACATCGACTTCCACGCCCCATCGTCATCCTTCTTCACGGGTTCCACCTTTGTCTGCCTACCGAAACTGCCATACCCCTTCAGTGCTTCGTGATAGACCACATACTCCTGTCCCTTCACGTCATTCACCCGCACCACCTTGTGCCCATCAAATACTTCATGGAAATCCCTTCTGCCCTTGGCATCGCTCACCGACACACGTCGCCACGGACCCTTCGCCTTCTCCGCCTCATAGCGGTAGAGCGAATCGCCCGCCTCGAAAGTCAGGCTGAAACGTCCTTCCGCCTCCTTCTCCAGCAACGGACGCACCGCCATTCCGCTCCAGGCATCCTCCACCACTCGGCACAGCGGAGTCCAGTTCATCAAGTCGGTAGAATGCCAAATCAAGAAAGCAGGAAAGTCGTAGAAAGCAGAGTGAGTCATGTAGAAATCCTTTCCATCCCTCACCATCGTTGGGTCTTCAAAATCGCCACGCATCACCGTCCTTGGCCATTGCTGCGCCAAGGCTACCGTCATGCAGAACAACACTATGGAAAACGCCAAGCTTCTTTTCATTGACCGCAAAGTTAACAAAAAATCTTATCAGTGAAAAATAACAAGACTTTTTTCTATCATTTTGCGCCAATGCGACCCCACGATTCACCTTTCCTTTTTCAACGAACCTTCAACAACGTCCCAACGAACGTTCATCGTCCCCCGATTGAACGTCCGTCAAAACTCAAACGAACGCTCATCGCAATTCATACACCCCTTAAACGCAGTTTGGATACCACAGGAACGCGATTGGGACAGTAAACGAACGCCATTGGAACATTACTTTCAGACAAAGCTGTCGAAAAAAAACTGCGGCATTGAATTGCCGCAGTAAATGATTTAGAATGAACGTAATGTTTATTCCAAAAGGAATCATTCCGATGACTCTTCTGCTTTTAAGACAGGACGAACGGATTTACCTTCACAGCGGTTGGTCCCGTGTTTCCAGTACAGAGTGCTACTTGCACTGTGTAATGGGTATGCCCAATATCGGGTATTGCCATCACCAGTTCCCGACCAATATTGAAGAACACTGCCTTGACCATAGTGTGCCGTGGTTTTGTATCCTGCTGCAGGCAAGAAGATGCTACCGCCACTTGGACCTTTTAACTTATACCCCTTTGTTTCATAAAGTTCAGTCAATTCGTAGGAACAATTCTCAAGCAGTTCCTTCATTTGTTGTTGTGTCGGCATCACCCAATCCTCTCCCCATTCCTTCGTGGCAACATCGTATTCTGTGCCACAAATATCATAAATTTTGAAACATGTGCTTTGTGTTCCTTCGCAGAGGGAGTAGTTAGCCCAATTATACGTTTCCTTCTCTTCTGTTTCTCCCCAAGCATAATAGCCACCGTAAGCATCTGGAGCCACAGCACCCACATTGCAGCAAGCCCATTTTGTGCCACTTGGCAAACCAAGGTCGATAAGATGAGGATGATGATTGTCGGGACAAGTGAGATTAGTTGCATTAGGATTGAGAATCAAATTGACAAGGAAAACAACATCGGAAATGTCTATATATCCATCGTCGTTGACATCGCCAAGCAATGTAGCAGGGACACGAGTGGCAACAGGACGAATGGAATGACCCTCGCAACGATTAGTGCTGTATTTGCCTCCCCAAAAGTTATTGTTACTGCCAACTTGGAAATAGTAAGCCCAATGTTTGGTATTTGGATTCACATTTGCAGACCAATAACGTCCTAAACTCCCCAGACCAGAGAGTGCAGCGGTTTTGTAACCAGCAGCAGGCAGGAAAATGCTACCGCCATTGGGAGCTGTGAGTCTGCACCCCGTTACGCCATTGACTTCAGTCCATTCGCTGGTGCAGGTGTTAAACAATTCATTGATTTGTTCTTGTGATGGCATCAGCCAAGCATTTCCCCAATCTTGACGAACAACATCGTATTCAGTACCACGGATGTTGGAACCAATATCCTTGCAAGTGTTTTGTGTACCTTCGCAGTGAATGTAGGTACTCCAATTATACGTTTCCTTTTCCTCCGTCTCTCCCCAGGCATAATAACCGCCGAAGTCTTCGGGAGCAGAAGAACCCATGTTACAGCACGACCATTTCGTGCCGCTTGGCAAACCGAGGTCAATCACATGAGGATGGTGGTCATCGGGACAAGTGAGATTTCCCGCATCGGGATTGAGAATCTTGTTTACAAGAAAAACAACATCGGAAATATCAACATCTCCGTCTAAATTCACATCTCCTAATTTCGCGTATTGGCAATAGGAGTTAACCGCTATGAACGGCAACAAGGCAAAAAGAGTAAATAGTTTTCTCATCGTTGAAATGGTTTTGAGTGGTTTATAATTAGATGATGATTTCCTATCATTTTGTTAGTGCGTGACAAAGATAACAAAACAAATTCAAAATCAATTCTTTATAAACAAAAAAATGAGAAAGAAAAGCGAAACATCAATGAGTGCTATGACTTATCTCAACATCGGAAGAATCCAGAAGAGGATGATGAAGAGGATGGAACCGACCCACGAAAGGACGGTTCGAACAGTCTGCGGAGGTTGCTTTCCTGTGATGATTTCGTAGATTTCGAACACGGCATGACCACCGTCGAGGGGATAGATGGGGAGAATGTTGATGAAGAAAAGGACGATGCTGTAGATGGCAAGTCCGTAGGCGAAGGAATGCGCATAGAGGAATTGGTAGATGTCGTAGATGGGTTGGGAGACTTGCGAAATGGAGAAGTCGAAGCCAAAAAGTCCCGTCACGACAGCGGACGCATCGAGAAAGGAATAGCCGAAAATCTGGAAAGTGGAAAGGAGTGATTCTTTCAGTTCGGCAAATCCCCAAACGCCGTGCTTCTGACTCACTGCACAAAACACCATGATGCCCATGAGGAGCAAGGCAAAGAGGAGATTGAATATCACGCCTGCCAACGACACGCACAGGCGTTGCCACGCTGGTCGGAGATGGAGAAACTGCCGACGTGCCACTTGCACGGGTTTGCCTTCTTTCGTCCAACCCATATACTTGCCTTCGTTCTCCTCCGCTGTGCCATCGGGGTTCACGGTGGAAAGCGGAACAAGGTTCGTGTAGTTGGAAGGCACATCGAACACGGTCAGTCCTGCCAATGGCAACCAACCAATGGAGAATTCCGTGTCGCGCCACGAGGGTTTTCCATCTTTCCGAGGGGGAAAACGGAAGGAGTAGAGGGGTGAAAGGAAAATCTGGAATCGGGTGACTTTGCACCCCAGTCCGTGCCCTACGAGAAAATGCCCCAATTCATGAACGATGGCGCAAATGGCAAACCAAACAAGTGTGAGAAGTGACATGAATAAATGAAAAATGAAGAATGGAGAATGAAGAATGAAGAATAACTTAACTATTGATATGCAAATTTACATGTTATTCTTGTAAAATTAGGTGTTTGAAGAACAAATTTTTGTGTTTTATGTGATTTACTTGTTTTGTAATGCCTTGCTTTTCCGATATTTAATTGTATATTTGCAGTCGATAAAATATGTTAGGATTATGACGACATTTGCACTGGAAAATCTTTGGACATATCTGCAAGGACTTTCATTGAAGCAAGCCGAACGTGAATGGCTTGCCAATAAGTTGATTGAAGCAAAGGACATGGAAGAAACCAAAACGAGTAGTCCTGCTGCTAAGAAGATACGGAAGAAGAACCGTCCGTTATCGCTAGATGTGGAATTGCTTGGCAATCTTCATTTGAGAGAATTCACGCAAAAAGAACTGGACGAAGACCCATTGTTGGCAGCCATCGTTGAAGATAGAAGGCAAGTGAAATGATGAATGTTTTCCTTGATACAAACATTCTGTTAGAGATTATTCTGGCACGAAAAGAACAATCAGACTGCCAACAGATTCTGCAAGCAGGTATAAACGAAGAAATCAACATCTTCGCCTCTTATCTCACATTTGCTAACATGGCATACATCTTGCAGCGAAATAAGATACCTCGGACACAGTTGTATCAGATAATGCGTATGATGGAGAGCCATGTTATAGTGCTTCCAATGGATAGCAATCAGTTACGTATAGCTTTGTGCCAAGAAGTGAAGGATTTCGAGGATATGCTTCAGTATCAGAGCGCCATTGCAGGTCAATGTGATTGTATCGTAACGATTAATACTGACGACTTTGCCGAGTTCAGTAGGCTTCCCATTTATTCACCAAAAGAACTTCTCTATTTGCTGGACAAAGATTAATGGGATTTCAAATACTGGAACATAAAATGAAAATTCCTCATAGCGGTTGTTGACGCTATGAGGAATTTTGTTTCATCACAGATTTCGCTGATTATCAGTTGTATGTATTTGTCAAATCAGTGTTCATCCGAGGCATCTGTGGCTCTGAAAAAAATCATCTGCCGTATCAGAAGCGGAAATAGACTTGGAGGTCGAAAGTGTTGTAATCCTTGTCAATCGCTGTGCGGTCGTGCGTGTAATAGTAGTTGCCCTGAATCTTCAGGTTCTTGTAGAAATAGTAATCCACGGTGAGGTTGTAAGTGCTCTTCGTGGTGTCCCATTCTTTGTTGTCACGATAGACATCATACTTGCCCCAGAACTTCCAGTGCTTGCCTACAGGCACACCCACGATGGCATACCACGCATCTGCGCGGTTGGCACCGACAGCTGCGGGTAGTCCGTCGGCATTCGTGCCAATCTTGCGTCCGTGGCTTCGGGCATATTCAGCTCGTACATTGACAACGCCGTCGTACTTCAAACCATACGCCAAGCGTTTGCGGTCAACTGTCACGCCGTTTGCCGTGTAGTTGCCATCCCATCCGAAAACGGCGAGTTGCAAGTCTTTGATTGGGCGGAGGAAGATACCACCGATATAGTCTTTGCGCCCGTTCTGGTCTGCCTTGTTGATGCCTTGTCCGTTGTAAATGCCAAACTGGTAGTGGAAGAGCTTGTGCTTGTCTTTGCCGATAGGCAGGAAGTCGCCTTGGATTTGCACACCGATGTCGCGTCCATTGCTGGAGTGCTCACCCACGCGGTCGCTGAAGCCAGCCAATTTCGTGCTGAGCTGCGAATAGCCAGGAGCACCGATGTCCCACGGATTCATGGGGTTCTCGAAGGTGAATGCACGCTTGAACTGCCCGAACTTGATTTTGGCAAATTCGAATTTCTGCCATTCAATCCACGCATCCACAACGCGCGGACTGTTGCCCTTGGAGTCAGTGCCAAATCCGTTGGCTTGGAACTGCAACTTATACTGGAAGTCCAACACTTTGCCATCCACGTAGAGACGGATGAGGCGAACGCTGAAGTTGGACTGCACCTTGTTGGATTGATTGTCGTTGAAAGCAGCCGAACCAATGACATAACCACCAAACTTGGTGTTTTCCTTGATGTCCTTGATGGCTTGCTTGCCCAGCATTTCCAGCTTGCTTGGATTGGGTGCTTCCTGTGTCGCAAGTTCTGTGGGTGCTGACTCGGGCGAGTCTAATGCTGGCTGCATGTCTGCCATAGGCTGGGAGAGTGCCACGCTTGAAGCGCCGAAAAGTAGAAGGGAGAGGAGTTTTTTCATGATGATAGTGGTTATTGATGGGTTAGATAAAGAAAAGCGATGCACCTGCTACAGCCACACAAGCCCCCACCACTTCGAGCGTAGTGACTTTCTGATGGTAAATGAACCATGTGGGCCATATAATCAATATAGGTGTCAGCGACATCAGGGTTTGCGCCACGCCAGCACTCGTGTAGAGTGTGGCAAGCAACGAGAGGGACACACCGATGGTGGGGCCACAAAGGATGGCACAAAACGTGAACAACATGCCTTTGCCGTCGCGCATGGCAGGAAGGAGACGACGTGCCTTTCCGCTCAGAAGCAGGATGACGAAGAAGCCCAACAGCCCCATGATGGCTCGCACGAAAGTGGAAGCAACGGGCATGTAGTCGAGAACATCACCTGCTTGCAGCAAACTACCGCCGAAATGGTCGGCAATGCCTTCCTTGTAGTGCATCATGCCCAGTTTGCTCATCACGAGTCCGACACCCTGACCAACTGCTGCACCGATGCCGTAGAGCACTCCGTGGAGAGGCAACTTGAGGTGGGGACGATGCTGACCTTTGCCTCCTTTGTTGAGTACAGACATGCCGATGCCGATGCCCACGACGAACATGCCGAGGATGCCCATCGCACTCATCTTTTCGCCCAAGATGAGCCAACCCGAAAGGGCAGCCGCCAATGGTGCCAAGGTCATGAAGAGCTGTCCGTAGCGAGAACCGATGGTGAGGTAGGAATTGAACAGGCAGTAATCGCCAAACACGTAGCCCACCAAACCTGAGAGCGACAGCCAGAACCAAGCCTGGGCATTGAGATACTGCGGAAGGGGATGCCCCGTGACTATCCAGAGGATGATGCCCAGTACCAACAACGAGCCAGCCATGCGGATGACATTCAGAACAACAGTACCGATGCGCAGGGTGGCAGCTTCACTAAACAAGGCTGCACCCGTCCACGAAACGGCTACCACCAACGACAGTATTTCACCTATGTAATGTATCATTTGCTTGCAAATATATCAAAAAAAGTTAACAACATTACTCTCGAACCTGATTTTTTAAGTATATTTGTTCTTCGATACAATACACATTCATTTTTTTATGGAAATTGCAATAGTTTTATTAGCACTCATTCTTCTCGTTTTGGGCTATTTCCTCTTTCAGAGTCATGGCAAGGCAACCAAGGCAGAAACACAAGTGCAGTCGCTTCTGGAACAGCAGAAGACGCTGAAGGAAAGCAACGAAACGATGGTTCACAACCTGAAGGAAAGCCACAAGAAAGAACTGGACGAACTGAAAGTACAATACTTGCAAATGCTGGAACAGCTGAAAACCCAGTTTAAGGAAAGCAAGAACGACATGGAGACGCGACATGCGGCACAGAAGCAGGAAATGCAACAGCAGTGGGAAGAAAAGATGAACACGCTGCGACTGGAGTTCGACCGCCTGTCGTCGGCACACCTGAAGATGCAGCAGGAGTCGATGAAAGCCACAAACGTGGAGAGCATGGACAACCTGCTCAATCCACTCAAGGAGTCGCTTGCCACGTTCAAGAAGGAATTTGAGGACAAGATGACCGAACAAGGAAAGACGGATGCCGTGATGAAGGAAGCCATCCGCAGCCTTTCGGACCAAACCGCCATCCTCGGCGAGAACGCAGAAAATCTGGCGAAAGCTCTGAAAGCCGACCCGAAGAAGCAAGGAAACTGGGGCGAAGCCGTACTGAGGAACATTCTCGAAGCCAGCGGAATGACTGAGGGTACGGACTTCTTCACACAGGATGTAAGCACTGACGAGAACGGTAACCGCTTCATTCCCGACGTGAAGGTGAAACTTCATGGTGACAGTTACCTCATCATCGACTCCAAGACATCCATCACGGCATACCTCGACTACATCAAGGCAGAAACAGCCGAAGAGCAGGAACACTTTATCAAAGAACACATCAAGTCGATTCGTACACATGTGAACGAACTGGCAGACAAGCACTATCCCAAAAAGGTGGAGAACTCAGCAGAATATGTGCTGATGTTCATTCCGAATGAAGGCAGTTACATCCTTGCGATGGAGAACGATGCCAAGCTCGCAACGGATGCCTACCAAAAGCACATCATCATCGTGAATCCAACCAACCTGATGTTGGCATTGAAAATCGTGTGGCTTTTCTGGCAGAATGCCAAACAGACCAAGAACGTGAAGGACATCATCGAATCCGCTCAGAAACTCTACAAGAAATTTGCCACATTCTCTGACACATTCACCGACCTCGGCAACAAAATCTCAGCCGCCAACACAGCCTTTGACAAGGCGCAAGGTCAACTCTCCACGGGTGCAGGCAACATCATTCGGCAACTGGAGTCGTGGAAAGACAAAGGCGTTATCCCCGACAAGGAAATAAACAAGAAACTGATAGACAGCAAGAATGAGGAATGATGAATGATGAATGAAGAATGAAGAATGAAGAATGAAGAATGAAGAATGTAGAATGTAGAATGTAGAATGATGAATGTCCCATCCTTCCCATATAGCCCATTAATCCCATTCACCCCATTATTCCCATTCAGCCCATTCCTCCCATTCACCCCATTAATCCCATTCCCCCCATCCTTCCCATCACCTACAGCTCCGTCTCTCCTTCTATATAGTTATCCATAAACATGTTTTCGCCGTCGAACACAGCGTAGGTGAAGAGAGAATACCATTCACCGAGAATCATCATGCGGCAAGTGCGATTGAGGAACATGTCCAACTCAATGTGGCGATGACCGAACAGGAAATAATTGATGTTGGGATGAGTCTTCAGATAGTCTTTTGCATAGAGCACCAGCCCTTCCTTGTCCTCACCCTGATATGGCGGTTCACCTCCAGCTTCTATGTGCTTGACGCGACTTCTTTTCGCCCAGTTCAAGCCGAAATTCATGAACCAGTGCGGATGAATCATCTTTGCCAAGCGTCGCAAGGTACGGCTCTCAAACAGACTATACATGAATTCCGTCTTCCAGTTGTGGTCGCGATAATCCAGTTGGTGTCCGTGAGCAATGTAGAATTCCCTTCCGCAGATTTCTGTGGTCAACGCCTCCTTGTGGATAATCATGCCACACTCCTTTTCCAAATAGTCGCCACACCACATGTCGTGGTTTCCCTGGAAGAAATGCACCTCCACGCCTCGGTCGGTCAACTCACTCACTTTCCCCAAGAAACGAGTGAATCCTCTTGGCACCACTTCGTCGTACTCAAACCAGAAGTCGAACATGTCGCCAAGCATATATACAGCCTCAGCCTTGTCCTTGATGGCATCGAGGAAATTCACCAATCTGCGTTCTCTGGTCCTTGCATGCTGAAAAGCCCTTGAACCAAGATGTGCATCCGATATAAAATAGTAATTTTTCATGCTACATTCCTCATTCTACATTCTTCATTCCTCATTCCTCATTCACTTTAAATGAATCCCAAGTCGAGTTTGGCTTCCTCGCTCATCATGTCCTTGTTCCACTCGGGTTCAAACACCAGATTCACGGTGGCAGACTTCACCCCGTGAATAGAGTCCAGTTTCTGCTGGATGTCCTCCATGATGAAATCCGCAGCGGGACAACTCGGCGCGGTGAGCGTCATGTCAACCGTCACGTCGAAATCGTCCGACACGTCAATCCTGTAAATCAGTCCCAAGTCATACACGTTGACAGGGATTTCAGGGTCGAACACCGTGCGGAGCATTTCCACCGTCTTCGTTTCTATATCATATTTCGTTATTTGTTCATTTTCCATCTTTGTCCGTCTTATATTTAAATAGGATATTCTTTTTCGCTTCACGTTCCGTAAGCTTCGGTTTTGCCGAAGCCATTCCTTACAGCTTGCCATTCTCAGAAAATGAGTAATAGTCGCCGTCAGCAACAATCACATGGTCAATCAGCTTGATGTTCATCGTCATGCCTGCCTTCTTCACGTGTTCCGTCAGGTTGACATCCTCGCGGCTTGGGCGGCACGAACCCGATGGATGGTTGTGTACCAGCACCATCATCGTTGCCTCAGCCAGGAGAGCCGCCTTGAGCAAGATGCGCACGTCCACCAGCGTTTCCGTGCGTCCGCCTTGGCTCAGTTTCACTCGTTTGATGAGGCGAGCGTTGTTGTTCAGCAGCAGAGCCCAGCATTCCTCGTGGTTCAAGTCGCGCATCAACGGGCGCATGTATTGATACACCTGCACGGCATCCTTCACTTGCGTAAGCGTCGCCGTCACCTCTTCCTGCGCACGTCGTCGCCCCAGTTCCATCGCCGCCATGATGGTGATGGCCTTGGCAGGACCAATGCCCTGAATCTTCGTCAGCTCGTCCACCGTCATCCTGCTGAGCAGAACCAGTTTGTCATCGCATTCACGCATCAGCTCCGCCATCAGTTCCACAGCCGACTTCTTTTGCGTGCCACTGCCTATCAAGATGGCGAGCAACTCAGCCTTCGTGAGTGCCTCAGCACCCTTTGCCTCCAACTTCTCGCGCGGACGGTCTTCCTCAGCCCATTCCTTGATTGAAAAGCTATGCTCCTCCATGTCTTTGTTCGCCATCGTTTTCTTATTCATAGAAATTCTTCTCGTAGGCAGCAAACTCACCCTTCTTCAGCACACAGCGTTGCCACCATGCCTTCAGGAATCCCAGCCCGTAACCAAAGAGTTGCACAAAGGCTGCCTCGATAGAAAGGAAACCCACCACCAACGACCTGTTCTTGATGGTCGAGTCGATGAAGACGAGCAACGCATATAAGAGCACAGGAATCAGTGGCAGCGTCCACCAACCCAAGCGTGTCTTTCCGAATGGATAGCCCGCCTTGAGCCATTCGCTCGCACCATCACTGATTTCCGCAAAGCGAAGTACCACAGCAGCAATGAGCAGAAGTGTCACACCCACCGTGAACACCATCGGCAACAGATGGACGAGTTTCATCGTCCCAGGGTGACGCTTTTCCAAGTTGATGCGGGCGATTCCCGAGTTGAACACCTGTTTGAAGAACTTGTCCATGTCCGTCCGGCGCTTGTGCCACACCCATGCCTCAGGGAACAGGCGAGCCTGAAAGCCCGCTTCGAAGATGCGGTAGCTGAAGTCGATGTCCTCGCCAAAGCGCATCTTCGAGAAGCCCCCCAACTGCTTGTAAACATCGCGGCGCACACCCATGTTGAACGAGCGAGGGTAGAACTTGTCGAGCTTTTTCTTTCCGCCACGGATGCCACCCGTCGTGAAGAACGAAGTCATCGAATAGCTGATGGCTTTCTGCACCAACGTGAACGAATCGTGCGCACGGTCGGGACCACCAAAAGCCTCGCACGGATGCGCAGCCAGTTCCTCATCCACCGCTTGCAGATAGCCTTTTGGCAGCACCACGTCCGAATCCAGAATCAGCACGTAGTCGCCCTTGGCACGCTCCACACCAAAGTTGCGCGAAGGGCCAGGACCCGAATTCTGCTTGGCAAAATACTTGATGTCGAGCTTTTCCCGATACTTCTCCACCACCTCCTTGCAAGGTTTCGTAGAACCATCCTCCACGATGATTACCTCAAACTCCTGATTCCCCACCGTTTGTTCGGTGAGACTCTCCAACAACTCATCTGCCTCATCGGGACGATTATATACGGGAACTATGATAGAATATCTCATACGCAAAATAATTGTCGTCACTGTTCGGACGATTCATTCATTTTGCAAAAGTACATTTTTTTCTGAAACCACCCAACAAATTATTTGAAAAATCAAAATTTGTCACCCTTAGAATTTGTATCCACCAATTATTTAAACGATAACCTTAACCATAACCTTAACTATAACCTTAACGATAACCATAACCTTAACCGCCATCTGGATGAGAAGTTAAGGTTAACGTTGATTTTTTCGTGTACCTTTGTGTTAATTTGTTGACTCAATATAATTTTCGATTAATTCGCGGATAATTAACGGACATTCGCGTTATATAAAGAAAAACATGAATTCCCATAAATGACCGTGAATTATTCATGAATTATTATTCGTGTTCATTTGTGTTAATTTGTTGCCTCAATGAAGTTCTACGGAGGATTGGAGGATAGGAGTTTTTTCCTTTATACTGATTATTCGTTTTTTTTGTTGTTACTTCAAGCAAGACTAATTCCATAGGTCCTCCACCTTTGTCGTTTCAAATTCCCCTCTTTTGATTTCCTCATCCCCCTTCTCAAGTATCTCCACCATAGCTGGTGAAGACAAGATATAGTCTGTTTCGTTTTCCACCTTTTTTTCTGCTGTAATACGTCGCAGAGCCTTGATAGCCTTTTGCATTAACCCGTCGTCTGTCACGATGATGTTAAGTTCACGAAACAATTCCGCATTCAGTTGAGTAGTAGTCATAACTTCTATCATTTGTTCACGCTGCAAATATATGCCTTTTTTTTGCAAAAACCTATTTTTTTACAAAAAATGTATTGACTCATCATTTACCCTAAACGCACTCGGAGCGCAAGCGGGATGCCTGCGCTCCGAGGAGAGAGAGTATGAAGTCTGTTTCTTAACGATAGGAGAGGGGATTACCAGATGGTGCCCCAGTCAGCACCACGACTCTTGGTCTGGGAATTGAGAGTTCCGTAATTGTCACCAGCTATATCAACTGGATCGGCACTATATCCTTGGTTGTGCCAATCAGGATTGGCATATTTACCAGTACCACCCCAATCTGCTTTGCGTTCAATAGTAGCATTGCAAATTGAACATTCTAACGCATATCGAGCATTGATATTAATATCAGGCTGTATATAGTTCTTTTTCATATTATTCCTTAATAATTAAGAGAGTTTATAATTATTTTACTTCACCAAATATTTCTTACCATTGATGATATACATACCCGATGGAAGACCTTGCAAAGATGTGCCTTGACGAACTATCTCACCATTGATGCTGACTACAACGTCAAAGTATTCCACCTTCTGGCCTTTTTTCTCAGCTTCTGCAACGATTTCCTTGATTTCAGTTGGGTCATAATCACCCACGAAATCCTCGTTGAATACCATGTCGAATCCCTTAACATTTCCGCTTGATGTGGTTGATTCCACTCCTTGTTCTATACCATCGATTGCACCTTGATTTGGCTTGATGATTGCTGAATATTGACTCCATACACCACCTGTTCTGGCAGGACCTTCATCAGCCATTTCACGATAGTATTTAGGTAACTTCACTCCCTCACGAGCCAAGAAATAAGCATATTTAGGAATCTGAACCTTATAATTAGCAATAGAAGATTCCCAAACCGCATGTCTTGAAGGATAAGAATCATATTCGTCTTTTTGATCCTGCCATGATTTAAGAACTGTAGTATTCCAAGTATTTTCGTATCCAGTAGGATCATTCGAATAATTATTCCAATTAGTCCAATCAGCTTCCAATCTAGAATATGCTAATTTATATGCTGCTAAATCTGATAAATACTGATTATAGGCCAAAATGTCAGACTTTTTATTGAATGTCGATTTACATTGATCGAAACAGCCTTCTTCATTCGAATAAGGATTTATTACTCCATCGATATTTTGGAACATATGTTCTTTGCCCTTCCAACTAAGCCATTGTGATGAACCATCATTATAATCAGCTGTAATTCTACTTTCGCCATACCATGGTCCACGATTATACTGGTCTTGCCCTTCAGTCATCGCCAAATACAAAGTTTCATCAGTGTTTGTCCAAGTACCAGGATTAGTTACCTCAGAAGGCATATTCTGAGCCTCAAAATCAGCAAGAGTGATTGTTGGCTCTGTAGGTGCTTCGAAAATTGGTTTTGGACCTGGGTCTACAACAGGAGTTGGTTCAGGATTTGCAGCAATGTATTCATCTGCATCTTTAGAATATGTTCTACAAGTTCCTATGAATGTATAAGTCTGACCTTCATATCCAGAGTATGCAGCCTGATTGAAATTGTCGGTAGTCTTAGCAACACCGAGGTCAACGGTGCGAGCCTCCTTTTCATAGAGCCAATCGTAATTGGTTTCCACCTCTGTTGTTTCAGGATTATCTACTGGCTTATATGTAATGCCACGGAAGCGGCAGTTTGCAGGACTACCCGTCTTAGCACCTGTGCTTGGGTGAATCATATATGGATGACCAGCAATTGCCAAGTATCCATCAATGTAAAGAACATCGCCTGTTGGTTGACCATTCACATATTTTTTGAATGTCTTTGTCTTATATGAACTACCATTTACACCTACTGTCACATGATGATACTCAAAGTCTTCATCATCGAGATAAACATTATACTCGAAGTCATTATCTGAAGGTTTTTCTCTTATGACTTCACCATTTCCGTCTCTTTTACGTTGATATAACTTTCCCTCTGTGTCTTTATAAAACGTCTCAGCAACATTGTTAAAGTGAAGAATCAACTCCTTCTTATTTGTACCTGTAACGGGTTTGATTTCCACACCTGAGAAGTCAACAATGTTGAATGTTTCGTTGAATGCAGAAGCCAACTGCTCGTCGGTGAGGTCGAATGGGAAACACATGGTGTACCAAACGTCTTCGTACTTCTTTTCAAACACATTCTCTGGCTTAGACTCTCTCATCAATAAGAATTGCGCCCAACCAGCGGTCGTCCATTTACCACTACCATCCGAGTTAGTTGCGCCTTCTACTCCTATACGATTAGCAAGGTCTTGTTGAGCAGGCAAGCCATCATTTTCGCTTGACCACAGATGGTAAGTACGACTGATATCCGCATGCAAAATATCTTTAAGTGTTGGAGGGTAATGAAGAGCAGCAAGACGGTTGGCATTCATATAATACCAATCGGCAGCTTCTTCCCAAGTCATCTGTGTGAAATCTGGGTGGCTTTGTGGAGCATTAGCATCAGGAATACCGTTCCATGCCCAAACTTCGCTGTCATAGAACGTGGAATAGGTGTCAACACCCTGACCTTCATTGTTACCAAACGAGAATATTACAGGTACTCTATCAGGATTGGTAAGATAGATGTCCTTCAAACCTGTATTATGGAAAGCCTGCTTTCCGATTTGGTCAACATTAGGTGGAATGATGATACTGTTCAATGCATGGCAGTTCATGAATGCTCTATTACCAATTTTTTTCAATGTGTCTGGGAGACGGATGGATTCCATATAATGACTCACCTCGAAACAGCCAGCACCAATCGACACAATTCCCTCGCAGAGTTCGATATGTGCCATGTTTTGACAATCGGAAAAACAATATTCACCAATCTTGCACTCACCTTCTATTCCTGATTTAAATTCCAAAGCTTGCAATTGCTCACATTTTAGGAAAGCACCTCCACGAATTTCCTGAATGCCGCTTCCTATCTCTACTGTATAGAAATGTCCCCACTTAACTGCTTCATGACCAATGAACTTAATATTATTCGGTATGACCAATGTTGTAATAGGTACAAACTTCGTAGATTGACTCAAATCTGGATAGATTTCCTGAATCTGAGCATCCGTCTTACCTGTTATTAATTTATAATTCGCTAAGTTTTCAGAAGCTAATTTTTCCAGACAAAGAGGTGGAAGTTCATCAATTCCTGTTGGTAATTTAATGCTTGCTACGGTAGTAGCATAACCATTAAAATAAAAGAATGCATTAGTCGTCACATTACCTGGTGCAGATTTTGGAAATTCTTCAAAGCAATCATCAATTCCAGAATATGCATTTGGAACGCCAGAAGGAACGTTTTCACATGTTACAAAAGTAGCGTCTGTAAAATCCCACACAGCAGGTTTACCAACAGTATTATCTGAGAAAATAAGACCATGAAGTTCATTGTTAGTAAAATCTTTGTCACCAAACTCCCCCGACATTCCTACATATTTTGATTTTCTAATCTCTTGACATAATTGATAATATTCTGGGATGTTAGGATTATTTCTCTCAGCCATAAACTGAGAAAAAGCATTAGCTTCGAAGGAATGAACAGCAAATTTATTATAATCATTTGGCGCAGTTCCACCTTTATAAAATGCATAAGCTAATTTTAGATTTGGATTATTTGTTGTGCTCAAGTTCTTGATGGCATCATCTGCAGTGAAAGTAATTGCGTCAGTCATTTTGCCATCTTCACCATATTCAGGCTCACTTTCTACAACAAAGTCATCTGAAAAACGAACAATTTCCAAACTACTCAATGCCATGCCTGAAATATCAGAAGGAGCTGTAACAGAAAAATTATTGTCGCTCATATCAAGCGTTGTTACACTTGCCAATGGAGTAACAGATGATGATTTCAAGGCATTAAAATCAGCATCATTCCAATTTCCCTTGAGCTTAAGTTTTGTGGCATTTGTTGACCATGAGTTAAATAATGCTTTAGCTGCATTAGCATCTTCATCTGTGTCGTCTGTAGAATTAACTAATTCCATGAATTCTGCAAACGAACCAGGATTACCTTTGATTTCGATTTCCTGATTCCCAGCATCGTCATAATGAATCTTAATCCTTTCAGGATTTGCATTTGCAGGCCATTTAATGTCCACAGGTGCAGCTTTGACTCCGATACATATCAAGAGCAAAACGAGAAATGTGAGTAAATTTTTCAATCTCATAATTTCCAAATTTGAAATGGTTGATAATTATTTTTATATTTATTTAGTTTGTATTGTTCTTGTCGATTTCTCCAAACAAAGGGGGCGCGATTCGCATCGAACCCCTTTCGTAGGATGCGCCAGTCGCATGAGTCGCTACCAGCTCATCCACTGCTATTATAAAACCATATTACTATTTGTATGCTGTGCTGCACTTTCATGCAGTTTTTCTGACAATTAAGACACAAATTATCTCGATATAAAAATCACGTGCAAAGGTAGATGTTTCGCGTTTTCGCGCAAAATATCTTCCGACCCATAAATGATACACAAGTGACACAATTTTGTATCACTTTTCTTCATTCATCACATTTTCAGAGAGTTCCTCGAAGAAGTTGTAGTGGAGGACATGGCAGATTTGACCCAGCAAAGCCGTGTCGATACTGTTTTTCTTAAGTATTCGGTAGATTCCATTGCGGCTGCAATTCATCTTGCGTGCCATCCAACTGACGGTACGCTCCTGGCGGTCAAGCTCCTCTTGTATTCTTTGTCCGATATTTACCATGTCTTAGATAACTTTAGGTATCTAAATGTGTTTATGGAAATAATTGGTATGTTTAAATTTCATGCAAAATTATACAAAATTTATCCAAAAACAAAACATTTATCGACACTAAAACGATACAAAAGTGTAACAAATATGTAACACTTTACGGAAACATCTGCAAATTTGCAGAATAAGAGTCAACGAATAGACTGAATTAGGGTCAACAAATGGACGCAAATGAACACGAAAAAATCTCTACGGAGTTATGGAGTAAAGGAGAAAAAAGTCCTAATCTCCAATCCTCCGTAGAATTAAATAGGGTCAACAAATGGACACAAATGAACACGAAAAAATCTCTACGGAGTTATGGAGTAAAGGAGAAAAAAGTCCTAATCTCCAATCCTCCGTAGAATTAAATAGAGTCAACAAATTGACGCAAATGAACACGAAATATCTCTATGGAGTAATGGAGTAAAGGAGAAAAAAGTCCTAATCTCCAATCCTCCGTAGAATTAAATAGAGTCAACAAATGGACGCAAATGAACACGAAATTATCTCTACGGAGTAATGGAGTAAAGGAGAAAAAAGTCCTAATCTCCAATCCTCCGTAGAATTAAATAGAGTCAACAAATTGACACAAATGAACACGAAACTCTATGGAGTAATGGAGTAAAGGAGAAAAAGTCCAAATATCCTATCCTCCGTAGAAAAAGAAAAAAATCTCCGTGGAAATAAGAAAAAAACGTGCTGGTGGAGTTATTCGAAGTAAAGGCTGATGATAATCATCTTGGAGTGACCACCATCTACCGACTGGGAGAAGATGAGAGCACGAGGGTCGGTGAGGTCGTCACGCTTTTTGCTGATGATGTTCGTGAGACCGTAAGCAAATTTGATTTCGGGGATGAACTTGAAGAAAGAATAGTAGAAGTCGCAACCGAAACCCACTTCCAGATAGCAGTCGAAGCGGTTGTTGAGCAGGTTCCTTCCCCTCTTCACGGTGAGGTCGAGCATCGGGTTCACGCCTGCCACCACGTAGGGACGGTAGTTGTTGAAGCGCTCGGCGGAAATCTTGATGTCGAGGGGAATGGAGATATAGGTGGATTTCATGTTCTGGTACTGCCGCTCGTTGTTCAGGTGGTTGACGAAGGTGATTTTCTTCGTGCCGAAGTGCATGGTGGGGATGATGCGGGCGGAGATGTGGTTGGTGAGTCGTGCCTCTGCCAGCACACCGACGCTGAAGCCTGGCTCGTAGTTGGGCATGTCGGCAAACCACTGGTTGCCTTCCTCGTCCGTGTAGCCATTGTTCATCAGCTCGATGTCCTGCATGTGGACGCCAGCGAGAAAACCGTAGTGAAGCTTGCGCTGGTCGATGTAGGGACGGTTCATCACCTTGCGCGTCTGGGCTTGCGCCTGCTGCACGAGGCATGGGGCAACGCACCAGAGCACTGCCAGCAGCACTCCAGTATATATATTATATAATGTATGTGGCTTCAACATTTTCATTTTGCTATCTCTGTTTTAAAACGTAAAAAGCTTTTTTTTATTGCACGAAATGGAAAAAACACGGAAAAACCGAAAAAAAATTGTTGAAAAAGCATGGCGGTGATAGTTTTTTTGTATCTTTGCCATCCGTAAGACGGATATTAACAAATTTATAGTAATTCTAAAAAGGTAAAGACTATGGCTTATGTAATTAATGACGATTGCGTGATGTGTGGAACTTGCGAAGGCGAGTGCCCTTCAGGTGCAATCTCTGCTGGCGACAGCAAGTATGTTATCGATCCTGATTCTTGTGTTGATTGTGGCACTTGTGCTGATGCTTGTCCTTCGGGCGCAATCGCACCAGGAGAATAACAATCGTTTTCCTACAGAAAAGAGTGGGGTGGCTTTCCAAGCGGAGAGCCACCCCGTTTTTTGTATAGGTCAACAATTTTTTAGGGTCAACAAATTTTCACAAATGAACACGAAAAATAATTTACGAAAAATTCATGGTCATTCATGGTAATTTACGTTTTTCTTTATCTAACGCGAATGTCCGTGAATTACCCGTGAATTTAACGAGAATTATTTGGTCAACAAATGGACACAAATGAACTCTACGGAGGAATGGAGGATAGGAGAAGATGAGTGAATTGATGCTCGGATGGTTGTGCAAAAAAGACGCTGAAAGCGTCACCGCTCAGTAACCGAGGGTACAACGTACCCCCGGACATTGAGAGCTATTAGGGGAACGCACTCTGAAGGTGTGCCCCAGCAGTGTAGCTATGGGCGACCCATTCAGGGTCGGATGACTGTTTGGTTCACTCCTCCGTGGGTGCTCGCTATGCTCGTACCCACGGTTATTGAGAGGAGACCGCGTTGCGGTCTTTTTGCGGTTTATCGTTAAGGTTATCGTTATGGTTATTTAGGAACAATGAAATAATAACTTGGTATAAATGACATAATTCTTTAGGAAAGAAATTAGAATAATTATCATAACTAAACTTTCCCATCATATTGGGATAGTGTAACCCTCTGACGCTGAAGGCGTCATCGCTCAGTAACCGTAGGTCGGAACGACCTGC